>Ga0209488_10000047_pt1 | contig 82293 bp, 80 predicted proteins | sample Rivendell_Oct201_8_FD_188349 | JGI IMG/M metagenome (GOLD analysis project Ga0209488, IMG submission 188349) | Vadose zone soil microbial communities from the Eel River Critical Zone Observatory, Northern California, USA -... | ecosystem: Environmental > Terrestrial > Soil > Vadose zone >...
ACGCCCATCGGGCGGCTGGCACCGCCGATACGCTTGATGCACCATGCGCGCCATGGGACGCATCTTCGAAGTCCGCAAGCACACGATGTTCGCGCGGTGGAACCGCATGGCGAAACAGTTCGCGCGCATCGCGAAGGACATCACCATGGCGGTGAAGGCCGGCGGCACCGACCCGGCGACCAATCCGGTGCTGCGGCGGACCATCCAGAACGCGCGTGCCGTCAACATGCCGAAAGACCGGATCGAGGCGGCGATCAAGCGCGCCGCGGGACGCGACGCCGCCAACTACCAGCAGGTGCTGTACGAGGCTTATGCGCCGCACGGCGTGGCCCTGCTGGTGGAAACGGCGACCGACAACCCGACGCGCACCGTCGCGGCGGTGCGCAACATCGTCACCAAGGGCGGCGGCAATCTCGCCACCACCGGCAGCGTCAGCTTCCTGTTCCGCAAGATGGGCGTGTTTCGCCTGAATCCCGCTGGAATCGACCAGGACGATCTCGAGCTGTACCTCATCGACCACGGACTCGACGAGATGGGCGAGAGCGCCGGCGAGAAGGGCGAGTCCCAGCTGGTGATCCGCTGTGCCTTCGCCGATTTCGGCCGGCTGCAGGAGGCGCTGGAAGCGCGCGGCCTCGCGCCGCTGTCGGCCGAGCATGAGTATGTCTGCACCGTCCCGAGCGAGCTGCCGGAGAACCAGGCGACCGAGGTCCTCACCGTGATCGACCGCCTGGAGCAGGACGAGGACGTTCAGCACGTGTTTCACACGCTCGCCTGAGCGCCCCCCGGCCGCCTGGGCGCCGCGCCTCCGCCCGCGCTATGCTCGAATTCGTGTACCAGTATCGCCTCGAGCCGGCCCGGGTGGCAGATGCCGCGTTACTCGCGGGCATGTCGCACGAGTTGGTGGAGAGCGGGCTCAGGCCCGCGTGGGATACGGCGCGCATCGCCTGGCACATCCGCCATCCGGACAGCGTGGTGCTGGCGGCGCGGGCCGGGACCGCCACGGTCGGCTTCGCCATCATGCGCTACGCCGATGACACCGCTCACCTGAACCTGCTGGCGGTCGCGCCGGCGCACCGCCGCCGCGGTATCGCGCGGCGCCTGGTGGCGTGGCTCGAGGAGACCGCACTCACTGCCGGTACCTTCACGATCGCGCTCGAGCTGCGCGCGGGAAACGCCGGCGCACGCGCCTTCTATGCGGCGCTCGGCTACCGCGAGCTGGCGCGCGTTCCCGGCTACTACCAGGGGAAGGAGTGCGCCATCCGCATGGTGCGGGACGTGGCGCGCCTGCCGCGCGGCGACGCCGCGCCACCGGCACCTTAGACCGCGCGGCGTCAGGATGGCTGTGGCTCGACCCTGAAATCGAACTCGTAGGAGTGCGAGCCGTCCTCGGCGACGAGGATGTTCATCCTGCCGCTGAGTCCCTTGAGCTCGCCGGTGCCGGAATCCGGCACCACGGTGACCGACGAGACGGGCTTGCCCCGGTTCATGGTGGCGCTGTGCTGCAGTACGAAGCTGCCGCTGAGCCCTTTGAGCGTTCCGGTCACGCGCTCCAGGGCCACATAGGCGGCGGAACCCTTCACCTCGGTCTGGGTGGCGAGCATTTCGCCCTTGCTGATCGCCTCGAGCTCGCCGTGAAAGCGCTTGTCGATGGTCAGCCGACCGAGGTTTGCGGCGCGGGCGATCTGCGTGTCAGGTTTCTGCGGCGTGACTTTCACCTCGAAGGGTCCCGTGACGCGCTGACTCATGTGGGCGGTCTCCTGGAAATTCTGTCAGTCCGGCATCGGCGTCATCTGCCCGGTGAGCGCGTCCTCGAAGCCGAAGTTGCGCAGGTCCCGCACCCGTTGCGGAAACAGGATGCCGTCGAGGTGATCGATCTCGTGCTGCACGACGCGGGCGTGAAACCCCTCCACCGTCCGGTCGATCGGCGCGCCGTGCGCATCGAGGCCCTGGTAGCGCAGGCGGCGAAACCGCGGCACCAGCCCGCGCATCCCGGGCACCGACAGGCACCCCTCCCAGCCCTCGTCCTGCTCGCTGCCGAGCGGCGTGAGCACCGGATTCACCAGCACGGTGTAGGGAACGGGAGTGAGGTGCGGGTAGCGCGGGTTGTCGCGCAGCTCGAAGATCACCACGCGCGCGCTCACCCCGATCTGCGGGGCGGCAATGCCGGCACCGCTGAGGGCGCGCATGGTCTCGTCCATGTCGGCTACCAGCGCCGCCAGCTCCGCGTCGAAGCGCGTCACCGCGGCCGCTACCTCGTGCAGCATCGGCTCACCCATCTTCAGCACACGCCGCAGTGCCATCGGCGCATGCCTCGCTAGGGGCGCCGGGCGGGGTGGCCCGGCACCACGGCGATCGAGATGCGGTGATCGCGAAACACCAGCGCCTGCTCGCGCGCGCCGCCCGGGGCCGCGGCGGCCGCCTGTTCGGCGCGCGCCACCGCCTCCGTCACCTTATGATGGTGCGGGGACAGATCGCACACCGGGTCGGCATTGTCCGCATCGCCGGTCAGGAGGTAGGCCTGGCAGCGGCAACCGCCGAAGTCCTTGGTTCTTTCCGGACAGCTGCGACAGGGCTCCTTCATCCACGCCTCGCCGCGAAAGCGGTTGAACGCCGGCGAGTCGTACCAGATGGTGCGGATGTCCGAGTCACGCACATTGGGGAGCTGCAGTCCCGGCAACATGCGTGCCGCGTGACAGGGCAAGGCCGTGCCGTCCGGCGCGATGCCGAGAAATACCGACCCCAGGCCGCTCATGCAGGCCTTGGGCCGGGTCTCGAAGTAGTCCGGCACCACGAAATAGATCTGCATCCTCCCCGCCACGCGCTCGCGAAAGCGCTGCGTGGTCGCTTCCGCCCGCTCGAGCTGTGCACGGCTGGGCAGGAGGTGCTCGCGGTTGAGCCATGCCCAGCCGTAGTACTGCGTGTTGGCGAGCTCGACGTACTGCGCACCCATCGCTTCCGCCATCTCGAGGATCTCACCCACGTGATCGATATTGAGCCGGTGCAGCACTACGTTCAGCACCATCGGATAGTCGTACTGGCGGATGAGTGCAGCCACCTTCGACTTCAGCTCGAAGGTACGCGTGCTGGAGAGGAAATCATTCAGCTCGCGCGTGCTGTCCTGGAACGACAGCTGGATGTGATCGAGCCCGGCCGCCTTCAGCGAGCTGATGCGCGCCTCGGTCATGCCGATGCCGGAGGTGATGAGGTTGATGTAGTAACCGAGCGCGTGCGCCTGCGCGACGATCGGCTCGAGGTCATCGCGCGCCAGCGGCTCCCCGCCCGAGAGCCCGAGCTGCACCGCGCCGAGGGCGCGCGCCTGGCGCAGCACACGGATCCAGTCCTCGGTCCCGAGCTCCGGTCCGGTGTTGGCGAAGTCGGTCTGGTTGTAGCAGAACACGCAATGCAGCGGGCAGCGGTAGGTCAGCTCCAGCAGTAGCCACAGCGGCGGCCCGGGAGCGCCCGCGCTGCGCGCTGCCTGCGACATCCCCAGCGCCGCGTTGGGCGCGGCCAGTCCATGTCCGACGGGTGTCCCGCTCATTCGCGCAGCTCCAGCCAGTGCTTCTCGAGCGCCAGCGCCACGAAGGCGGTGACGTCGCCCGTGAGTCCCGCGAGACTGTAGGTGCGCTCCAGGTCGCTCACGATGTCGGTGAGCGTGCGCACGCCATCGCAGCGGCTCAGGATCGCGCCGGCGCTGCTGTTGAGCCTGACCATGCCCTCCGGGTACAGCAGCACGTGCGCCTCCTGCGCCGGCTCCCACTGCAGGCGCATGCCGTGCGCGACCGCCGGCTTTGCGGTCCCGGGGACATCGCTCATTGCGTCACTCCGTAGGCCAGCGCCATGGCGTCGTTCATCTGCCACAGAACGTCGAGCTTGAATTGCAGCACCTCGAGCGCGCGCTCCTGCGCGGCGCGCGTGCGAAACCGATCGAGCGTCAGGGCGAGGGCGAACTCGACGTCGCGCCGCGCCAGACTGAGGCGGCTCTGGAAGTACTTCAGTCCCGCCGGGTCGATCCATGGGTAGTGCTCCGGCCAGCTGGCGAGTCGCTGCTGGTGAATTTCCGGCGCAAACAGCTCGGTGAGTGAGGCGCACACGCCTTCCGGCCAGGGCGCGCGGCGTGCGAAATTCACATAGGCGTCGACCGCGAAGCGCACCCCCGGCAGCAGCAGCTGCAGGCTCTCCACCTGCACGCGCGCAAGGCCCACCGCCTCGGCGAGCCGCACCCACGCCTCGATGCCGCCGGGGTTCTCGCCATAGCCGTCGTGATCGAGAATGCGCTGTACCCAGTTGCGGCGCACGCCACGGTCGTCGCAATTGGCGAGGATGGCGGCGTCCTTGATGGGAATGCTGATCTGGTAATAGAAGCGGTTCGCCACCCAGCCGCGAATCTGCGCCGCCGTGGCCTGGCCGGAATTCAACATCACGTTGAATGGATGGTGGATGTGGTAGGCGCGGCCGCGCTCGCGCAACTGCTGCTCGAATTCCGCGGCATTCCAGACCGCGGCCGTCACAGCTCGATCTCCAGCCCGTCCCACGCCACTTCGATCCCGAGGCGCGTCAGCTCAGCGTGCTCAGGGGAGCTCTCGTCGAGTATCGGGTTGCTATTGTTCACGTGGATCAGGATCCTGCGGGTGCCGGCCGGAAGCTTTTCCAGCCACTCGAGCATACCCCCGGAGCCGCTCTGCGGCAGGTGGCCGATATCGCGCGCCCGCTTGCGCGACAGCCCGAGCCGGATCATCTCGTCATCGCTCCAGAAGGTACCGTCGACCAGCACGCAGGCGGCCGCCCGCATGGCGCGCCACAGCTGCGGTTCGATGGCCGCGAGGCCGGGCGCATATACGGCCGTCCTGCCGGTGTGCTCGTCGCCTATCACCAGCGCCACATTATCCCCCGCCACCGGGGACTCGCGGTTAGGTGAGTAAGGGGCGGGCTTGCCCGCCACGGCGAGCGCCCGCCATTGCACACCGCTGACGCCGTCGAGGGCGAACTGGCTCCCATCGGCGGGCATGCTGCGCCGCTGCACGCCGCAATAGTGCGCGAGGACCGCGAACACGGGATTGCCGTGCATCAGATCCGCGTTGACACTGTCCGTGCACCACACCTGCAGCGCCGCGCTGGATTCGCGCAACATCAGAAGACCGACGCTGTGATCGATCTGCCCATCGACCAGCACGATGCCGCTGATGGCGGTATCGCGCGGCGCGCGCGCCGGCTGCAGGAACGGATTCGCCTGCAGCTGGACGAGGATGTCCGGGGAGACATTGACGAGCGCCCACTGGCGCCCGTCGCCGCCGCTGACGATGAGTGAGGATTGGGTTCGCGGCCGCGCCCGCAGGGTGCCGTTGCGGACGCCCGAGCAGTTACGGCAGTTGCAATTCCACTGAGGAAAGCCGCCGCCGGCAGCAGACCCCAGCACCCTGATTTTCACAACACATTGAGGTTCGCACGGCGCTCGGGTGCGCGGATCCCGGCGCCCTCAGGCATTCGGCTCAGCGCCTGGCGATATACAGCGTGATTTCCATGCCGAAACGAAAATCGGTCGCCTGCGGAATTTCCCAGCGCATGTGCATCTCCTTTATGGAATGAGTCTAATATCATATCGGATCCAGCGGGTGGCGCAAAGTGAGCCCGCCACGTCCAGCTGACGCTTCAGGCGCAGCGCCGGCTGTAGCGCAAAGCCAGAGTCACAAGGTTGACGTAGAGCGCCGCGCCGGCAAACAACCCGCTGCACGACGTGGCCAGGAATTCCGCAGCGCGCAGCACGCGCGAGGCCGGGAGTGATGCGCTAGCGCTCGAGCCCGCGGGCCACCGACACGCGGCGCGTCAGGCGCTCGAGCGAGCGCCGCGCCGCCGCCTTGGCGATGTGCTTGCACCACAAGGGTTCGCGCTGACCATCCTGGCGGCGAAACTTGTCGCAGTCGCAGGTCCACCGGATGCGATCATCCTGGGTCTTCAGCACCTGCACCGTGCGGCTGGGAAAATTGTATGTCCCGATCACTTCGTTGTGCGTGACGGGGCGGCGGCGAAAGCGGATGCCCATGGTCTCAAGCCTAGCGCACCTGCCCTGTGGATCGCCTGTGGATTACTTGTGCATAGGGGTTGAATATCGCGCACCGCGGCAGCGGCCGCCGGTGAGGGAGCATCCAACAGGGGCCTCACGACACGATCTTCGCCTTGATGGCCTCGTACTCCGCATCGGTGATGAGCTTGGCGTCCAGCAGCTGCTTGGCTTCCCGCAGGCGCCGGACCGCGTCGCCGTCGGGCGTCCCGGTCGCCGGGGCCGCTCCTGACATCAACTGGATCCCGCCCGATCGCGCCCGCAATTCCTCGAGCTCGCGGACCCGGCGCTTCTCGCGCCATGCCTGGTCCTGAGCCTGGCAGATGCGGTACACCGCCTGCGCCTGCTCCTTGCGCAATCCGCGAAACTCGACCCGCTGTGAACCCTGCGCACCGAGGGAGGCGAGATCGGTTGCCTTGCCGGCACGCAGCGCCAGATCCGCACCGATCACGCCCACACTCAAGGTCACTTCCTCGAGGTCCTGCCAGCGGATGGTGGAGACGTCGAAGCCCGCGAGGAGCCTGCGCACCAGCACCACCAGCCTGCCGCTGGTGGCGGCGATCAGCAGCCGCCGGTGCGATAGCGCGAACAGCCGCCGCTGGATCGCCCAGGCTTCGAGAGTCTCACCGGGAATCAACACGGAGCGCAGGTCCGCGAGCGGCCTGTCGAGACCGGCCCCGTCCATAGCTGTTGCGTCGCTCATCGAACACCCCTTCGGGGCAGCGTCATTTCTTCTTGGCGATCTCGGCGCGAAATTCCCGCAGTTTCGCCTTGATGGCGCGCGAGTTTGCCGGACCCATGCGGATCAGCAGCTTCTGTCCGGCCGAACGGCTCTCGAGATCGGTGTCGGCGTATTCGTAGAACACCTTGGGCTGCACCAGCCTGATCGGCGCTGACACTTCCGGCGCCTGCAGCAGGTGATCGATCACCTCGACCAGCCGATCGTTGAAGTACTTGCCGGGATAGCCCAGGTCCTCGTACGCCTGCTGGAACAGCGGATACAGCCGCTCGTAGACCAGTACGAGTGCCTTCACGTCCGTGGCCTGCACCACCCGCACCAGTGGCGCGTAGCGCTCGAAGTTGCCGTCGCTGAGGGTCGTGATCTCACCCTGCGTGGCGATGGCGCTCTGTCCGGGCGCAGGTTTCACCGGCCGCAGCTCCACGGCCACCTTCCTGCGCGGCAGGTTATCGACGGTGGCGACGAGGTGACGCACGATGTTCTGCGGCACCAGGAACTGCTCGACGGCATGGCGGCCGAGCACACCGGCGAGCGAATCGTGCACGATCTGGTCGCTGTCGTTCAGCGCCGGCAAGGCGGCAGAGCCCGCCGCGTTATCCGCCGCGATCGGGTGCTCGATCTGCGGCTCGCTGCTCACCGGCGGGGGCGCCGGAGCGGCTACCACCGGGGTTGCGGCAGCGGGACGCTGTCGCGACGCGTACCAGTACCAGCCACCCAAGGCGATCACCGCCGCGACCACGATCCCGATGAGCCACGCGACTTTGCGGCGCGCCGCGCTCTCAACATCCTCGTCCCACATCCTGCGACACCTTCGGCTCAAGGCACGAGGCGATCACTTTACTCCCCTTTCGTGCATCCAGCCCCTGCCGGGGGCGCTGTGGCCGGCGGCGCGCGCAGCGGGCGCGCATACAGCCGGCCTGCGCATCGCTCACTGTACGCTTGTGAATTCAGCGCTGCGGAGCTCCTCGTGAGGCTGCAGCTGTGTTTCAATCGCGCCATGTCCGCGGCTTTCCACCCCGCCGTCGCCCGATGGTTCGCACGCACGTTCGATGCGCCCACGCCCGCGCAGAGCGCGGCCTGGCCGGCGATCGCGGCGCAGCGTCACGTGCTGATCGCAGCCCCCACCGGTTCGGGCAAGACACTCGCCGCATTCCTCGCGGTGATCGATGAGCTGGTGCGCGGCGGTGTCGCAGCGGGAGGGCTGCTGCCGGATCAGACGCTGGTGGTGTATGTGTCGCCCCTCAAGGCGCTCTCCAACGACATCCATCGCAACCTCGAGGCGCCGCTCGCCGGCATCCGCGCGGAGCTGCGCGCGCTCGGTCTGCCGGAGGTGGACATCCGCACTTTCGTGCGTACCGGCGACACGCCGCAGCGCGAGCGTGTGGCCAGCGCCAAGCGCCCGCCCCACATCGTGGTCACCACCCCTGAGTCACTGTACATCCTGCTCGGTTCCGAGTCCGGCCGGCGGATGCTCGCGAGCACCCGTACGGTGATCGTGGATGAGATCCATGCCATGGTGGGCAGCAAACGCGGCGTGCATCTGTCGCTCACGCTCGAGCGGCTCGAGGCGCTCGCCGGCAGGCCGCTCACGCGCGTGGGCCTGTCCGCAACGCAGAAGCCCGTCGAGGACGTGGCCCGCTTCCTCGTCGGCACACGCGCTCTGCGCGCCGATGGCGCAGCCGACTGCACCATCATCGACTCGGGCCACGTGCGCGAGCGCGACCTGCAGCTGGAGATCCCCGCCGCGCCGCTCGAGGCGGTGATGTCCGGAGAAGTCTGGACGCAGCTGTATGATCGCCTGGCGCAGCTCGTGAGTGAGCACCGCACCACGCTGGTGTTCGTCAACACCCGCAGACAGGCCGAGCGCATCGCGCGCCATCTGTCCGAGCGCCTCGGCGAGCAGCACGTCACCGCGCACCACGGCAGCATGGCCAAGGAATCGCGGCTGGACGCGGAGGCGCGCCTGAAGCGCGGCGAGTTGCGCGCACTGGTGGCCACCGCGTCGCTGGAGCTCGGGATCGACATCGGCGAGGTGGACCTGGTGTGCCAGCTCGCCTCGCCGCGCTCGATCGCCGCCCTGCTGCAGCGCGTCGGCCGCTCCGGTCACTCGCTGGGCGGCACGCCCAAGGGACGGCTGTTTCCGCTGTCACGCGATGATCTGGTGGAGTGCGCGGCGCTGCTGGTAGCGGTGCGCCGCGGGGAGCTCGACCGGTTAGGTATGCCGGTGAAGCCGCTGGACGTGCTCGCGCAGCAGATCGTCGCGGAGGTTGCGGCCCGCGAATGGGACGAGCAGAGCCTGTATGCGCTGCTGCGCGGCGCGTATCCGTATCGGGATCTCGAGCGTGCCGAGTTCGACGAAGTGCTGCACATGCTCGCCCAAGGCTACAGCACGCGCCGCGGCCGGCACGGGGCGCTCATTCATCACGACGCCGTGAATCATCGGGTCACGGGACGGCGCGGCGCGCGACTGACCGCCATCACCTCCGGCGGCACCATCCCCGACAACGCCGACTATCAGGTCATTCTCGAGCCGCAGGCGCAGTTCGTCGGCACGGTGAACGAGGATTTCGCGGTCGAGAGTCTGCAGGGTGATGTCTTCCAGCTGGGAAATGTGTCCTACCGCATCCTGCGCGTGGAGCAGGGCCGGATCCGCGTCGAGGATGCGCACGGCGAGCCGCCCTCCATTCCGTTCTGGCTCGGCGAGGCGCCCGGGCGCACCGACGAGCTGTCAGCGAGCGTCTCGCGGCTGCGCCTGGAGCTCGAGGCGCGGCTGGATGAGGGACTCGAGGCGGCGACGCAGTGGCTCGCGGCGCAGGCGGGTATCGCAATCCCGGCCGCGGTGCAGCTGGTGAATTATCTGGCCGCGGCGCGCGCCGCGCTCGGGGCCTTGCCGACCCAGCAGACGGTCATCTTCGAGCGCTTCTTCGACGAAGCCGGCGGCATGCAGCTGGTCATTCACTCGCCCTTCGGCAGTCGCATCAATCGCGCCTGGGGACTGGCACTGCGCAAGCGCTTCTGCCGCTCGTTCAACTTCGAGCTGCAGGCGGCGGCGACCGAGGACACCATCGTGCTGTCGCTGACCACAGCGCACAGCTTCGAGCTCGCCGAGGTGGCCCGTTACCTTCATTCCGGCACCGTGCGGCCGCTGCTGGTGCAGGCGTTGTGCGCCGCCCCCATGTTTCCAGTGCGCTGGCGCTGGAGTGCCGCGATTGCACTGGCGCTGCCACGCTACCGCGGCGGCAAGAAGGTGCCGGCACCGCTGGCGCGCATGGCGGCGGAGGACCTGCTGAGCGCGGTGTTTCCCGACCAGCTCGCGTGCGCCGAGAATCTCCCGGGCGAGCTGGAGATTCCGGATCACCCGCTGGTGCGCCAGACGCTCCGCGACTGTCTCGAAGAGGCGATGGATATCGGGGGATTGGAGCGGCTGCTGCGCGCCCTGGAGTCGGGCCGCATCCGGGTGATCGCGCGCGATCTGACCGAGCCCTCGCCGCTCGCGCTGGAAGTGCTGTCCGCAAGGCCTTACGCGTTTCTCGATGACGCGCCGCTGGAGGAGCGGCGCACCCAGGCAGTGATGAGCCGGCGCTGGCTTGATCCGCAGAGTGCGGCCGACCTCGGCAGGCTCGACCTTGATGCCATCCGCCGCGTGCACGAGGAAGCCTGGCCCGACGCCGCCACCGCCGACGAGCTGCACGATGCGCTCCTGTGGCTCACGTTCCTGACTGAAGCCGAGGTCGAGCGAGGTGCGCTCTGGCCCGCCTTGATCGCCACCCTGGTCGCGCAGCAGCGCGTGACCCGGATCGGCGCCGCGGGGACACGGCTGTGGGTCACGGCCGAGCGACTGCCGCTGTTTACGGCCCTGTACCCGCAATCGATCCCCGAGCCCGCGGTGATCACGCCCGCGGCCTACGCGCACGCCTGCAGCGCGGAAGGCGCGCTGGTGGAAGTGGTGCGCGGGCGCCTGGAGGGTCTGGGACCGACGACCGCGTCCGCGCTCGCGGCGAGCTTGAGCATGCCGGCAGCGCGGGTCGAGGCGGCGCTCGCCGTGCTGCAAGCGGAAGGCGTCGCAATGCGCGGCGCATTCACCGCAGACGCGCCGGCGGGCAGCGAGTGGTGCGAACGGCGGCTGCTGGCACGAATCCACCGCTACACCGTGCGACGCCTGCGCGCGGAGATCGAGCCGATCGAAGCGCGGGATTTTCTGCGCTTCCTGTTCGAGTGGCAGCGGGTCACGCCTGCTCTGCGCATGGAGGGACCCGACGCGGTGGGCGCAGTTCTGGCGCAGCTGGAGGGATTCGAGGCGCCGGCCAGCGCCTGGGAGACCGAGCTTCTGCCCAGCCGCATCAGCGAGTACGAACCCGCCTGGCTCGATGAGCAATGCCTCGCCGGTCGTTTCGTGTGGACGCGGCTCAGCGCCCGCCGCAGCGACCCGGCGCGCGGCGCGGCGCCGGTGCGCGCCACGCCGATCGTGCTGCTCGCCCGGCGTAACATGCGCCTGTGGTCCACCCTGACCGGGTCGGTGGATGGGTCGCAGCTGTCCTCGAGCGCGCAGCGCGTGGCGCAGTATCTGTCCGCGCAGGGCGCGTCCTTCTTCGATGAGATCGCGCCAGGCACCGGGCTCCTGCCCACGCAGGCCGAGGAAGCGCTTGCCGAGCTGGTGGCGCTCGGCCTGGTGAACTCCGACAGCTTCGCGGGGCTGCGCGCCCTGCTGCTTCCGGCCGACCGCCGCAGACCCGCCATGGGCGGCCGGCGGCGGCGGCGCATCGCACTGTTCGGCATGGACGGCGCGGGACGCTGGTCGAGGATCCCGCGCGGCGCCGACAGCGCAGCCGACCACGCACCCGGCGAGGAGACCGTCGAGCACCTGGTGCGGACGCTCCTGCGCCGCTGGGGAGTGGTGTTCTGGCGACTGTTGGCGCGCGAGGCCGATTGGTTGCCGCCGTGGCGCGATCTGCTGATGTGCTGCCGGCGCCTCGAGGCGCGCGGTGAGATTCGCGGCGGGCGCTTCGTCGCCGGCCTCACCGGCGAGCAGTACGCCGCGCCCGAGGCGATCGCGTTGCTGCGCGAGGCACGCCGCAAGCCGCACGAGGGGCACTACGTGTCGCTGTCAGGCGCCGACCCACTGAACCTCGTTGGCATCCTCACACCGGGCGCGCGCCTGCCCTCCCTCAGCGGCAACCGCGTGTTGTATCGCGACGGCGTGCCGATCGCGCTCCTGGCGGGGGGCGAGGTGGGCTTCCTGCAGGAGTTGCCCGCGCAGGAACAGTGGGAAGCGCGCAACTTGCTGCTGCGCCGTCAGGTGCCAGCCCAGCTCGCAGACCTCGCCTGAGTGTCAGGTCTTCTTGTGCTCGTCCTGCCACTTCTTCACGGCGGCGAGGGTGTTCTCGACGTGCTTGTCGGGATTCATGGCTGTATAGGAATAGATGATCTGCCCGGTCGGCGCGATCACGTAGGAGGTGCGATTGGCGTACTCGGGGTGCGAGGGCAGCACCGAGTCGTAGGCCTTCATGATGCCGCCGTCCGCATCCGAGGCGACCGCGAACTTGTTGCGGCATTCGCTCACCGAGAAGCGGTCGAGCTTCTCGATCGGATCGTGCGAGACACCGATGACCGTGGCGCCGAGCTGCTGGAACTTCGCCGTGGCTTCCGCGAATTCATGCGCCTCGACCGTGCACCCCGGTGTGAACGCCGCCGGATAGAAATACAGCACCACCGGCCCCTTCTTCAGGGCATCCGCGAGCGAAAACTTGAACTCCTTGCCCGCCAGCGACGCCGCGGTGCTGAAGTCCGGAGCCTTGGCGCCATCGGGCAGGGCGCCGTAGGCCGGAATCGTGATCAGGACGGTGGTGAGCGCGGCAAGCAACGGACATCGCATGATGGTCTCCAGGTCGCAAGGGGCCAGAGCTGCTTAGGAGCGGGATCATCGATCAAGACGCGCGTGCGCGCCACTGTCGTGCCGCGTTCCGCGTTCCGGCGCATAGCCGACCAACTCCACATAGCCGCGCCCGGCGATGTTGCGACCGGCGCGCGTTCCCCTGACATCCACCGCGCCTTCCCAGTAATCGGGCGTGGTCAGAAGCTCCTGATCGGCAAGCACGGGACGCACGCTTACCTCGAGCGCGAGCGCGGGCACGCGTATGCGCCAGCGCGCCGGGTAGCGGGTCCCCTGCGCGTTGCTCCAGTGATCTGTGACCTCGATCCTCACCTCTTCATTGGACAATGGCCGTGAGCCTCCGGCAGCCTCGACCCAGGTTCCAGCACTGTGCGGATCACGGCTGTCGTCCCGGTCGCGCAGCGCGTAGAACATGAGCGCGCTGCCGTCGTTCAGCTGCAGCGCGAACCAGTCCCAACCTACCTGCTGCGCTCCCAGGCCCCCGCTCCCCCACTCGCGATCGAGCCACGCCAGGCCCTGAAGCCTAAGCGGGTGACCCTCGCGGATCAGCCGCCCGTACACGGGCAGGCGCGGCATCGAGTAGTAGTAGGTCGCCGCGGACGGCTCGCCCGACTTGCGGCTCAATCCCGCATCACCGTTCAGAACCGGCGGTGCCGCGGCCTGCAGCGTGAGCTCGAGCACATACCCGGGCTGCGTGGCGCGCAGGCTCCACTGCTGCGCTGGGCCCGCAGTCGCGGCCTCGAGTGACCAGTCGTCGATCCACACACGCAGCGGCAGGGTCTGCGCCCCGGCGAGCCCCAGCGCTGCGCGCGACAGTTTCTGCGCGAAGCGAAATCGCCCGGCGCTCACATCGGTAATCGCGAAGTGCGCCAGGTAGATCTGCCGTGCACGCCAGGCTGAGGCCGCGGGCTCGGGCGCGAGCCCGGACTCGGGCTGCAGGGCAAAGCGGAAGAACGTCAGCTCAAATCCCAGGCGCTCCCCCGAGGCAGCGTCCAGATTGCCGCTGACATACCACCACTCCTGCCGGAACTGCGGATGCGGTCCGTGATCACGCGGAAACGCGAAGCTCCAGGGCGCCAGCGCCTGCGCAAAGCCCGCCGGCGCCTCATCGGAGCGCAGCTGCGCGGGGGGCGGCGCCGCGCTCACCATCGCCCACGCTGCCGCGCCCGTGATCGCCAGCCGGGTCATTGCCCTCGCGCGGCTGCGGCGCATCACTCCTCCCGCAGACCGTGTGCGAGCGGCGCGCGCGCGCTGCGCCACGCCGGGTACACGCCCGCCGCGAACGCCGCGGCCAGCGCGAGCCACAGGGCGTCGGTGAACTGCGCCGGCGTCAGGTGCAGGTCGATCTGCCAGCCGAAGGCGCGGCGATTAATGACGCCGGTCAGCACCAGGGCGGTCAACAGTCCGGCCGGAATCGCCGTGAGGAGCGCGGCGACGCCCATGAAAGTGGTCTGCGCCAGCACCAACAGCGCGGTACCCCCTGGGGTCAGGCCGAGCGCGCGCAGGATCGCCAGCTCCCGCGAGCGTTCCAGCTCCCACGCCAGCAGCGCACTCACCAGCCCCACCGCGGCCACACCCGCGGCGAGCCAGTACAGCACCCGCGTAATCACGAAGGTGCGCTCGAAAATGCGCATCGACAGCGCGCGAATGTCGGCGTTGGAGCGGATGAGGAGCGCCTGCCGCTGGCCCGCGGCCGTGCGCAATTCGGCAACCGCCCGCTGCGCCTCGACCTCGGGTGCCAGATAGATGCCGAGCCCGCTGATCGCCTCATCGCCCCACAGGCGCTGGTATTGAGCGAGGCTCATGAGCACTTCGCCGCGGTCGTTACCGTATTCGCGGTATACGCCCGCCACCGCAAACGCCCGCGGCCCGGAAGCGGTCGTCAGGGTGAGGGTGTCGTGGGGCGCGAGCCCCAGCCGCCAGGCGAGCGGCTCGGAGATGAGGATCGCGCCGCGCGCAAACTCCGGCCACGCGTGCGCCGCGTCCGACTGCGTGAACTGCAGCGCCGCGTAGCTGGCGGGCGCGAGTCTGACGGCGTTCAGATCCAGCGCGCCGCGCGGTGATGCGACCTCCACCCGGCGGCTCTCGCTGTGATCACGGATCCCGGGTGTCGCGAGCAGCGCGCGGATGACGGCCGGATCGAGCCGGCGTTCCGAGGCTTCCGCCGGGCCCGGAGCGCTGACGTAAACGTCCGCGCGCAGGGTGTGAATGAGCCACTCGCGCAGGGATTCGCGGAAGCTCTCCACCATGATGGCGACCCCGATCATGGCAGTGAGCGCCATGCCGAGCGCGGCGCAGGCCACGCCTGTGCGGCTGAGCGAGGCCGCGATGTCGCCGCAGGCGAGCCGCGCCACCGGACTCAGGCGCGCGCCAAGACGAGCCGCGCCCTGTGCCAGGACGCGCAGCGCCGCCGGCGTGACCGCCGCCACACTCAATAGCAACATGAACAGTGTGGCGAACCCGGCCAGGAGGCTCCGGCCGGAAACCCACGCGATCAGCCCCGCCCCCACCGCCAGCAGTGCGCTGACGACGGCCAGGGTTCGCGCCACCCATACCGCTCGCGTTTCGAGCACTGAACGCGCCAGCCCCAGCTGCGGTGCGCTCGCGGCGACCTCCAGCGCCGGCAGCAGCGCCGCGGCCAGCGCCGTCGCCGGCCCGACGCACAGCGCCGTGACGACGCCGCTCACGGGTACGGTGACCGCGTTGACGCTCACCACGAAATACAGGTCATTGATGGTTTGTGATACGAGCCCCACCAGGCCCCGGCCGAGCGCCACGCCCAGCAGCACCCCGCATAGTGCGGCGACGACTCCCAGCACCGCCGCTTCGCTGAGCACGACGGCGAGCACCTCGCCGCGGGTAGCGCCCAGCGCCCGCAGCACGGCGATGGTGGCGCGGCGCTGCAGCACCGCGAAGCTCACCGCCCCGTAGATGAGAAACGCGCCCACCAACAGCGCCAACAGGCTCATGGCCTTCAGGTTGGTCGTGAACGCGTCCGTCATGGCGAAGGTTTCGCGCGCCTGGGCGCGCGTCGCGTGCAGCTCCAGATCCGCAGGCAGTTGCGCGCGCAGCCACGCCAGCGCGGCCTCCGGCGCGCCCCCGGCGACGCGCACGTCGATGCGCGACAGGCGGCCGACCCTGCCGAGCCATTCCTGTGCCTGTGCAATGTCAGTGAGCAGCGTTGCGTCGAACCCCGCGCCGGCGTCGGCGATCCGGCCGATGAGCGTGGCACGCTGCCGCACGCCGCCGACGGTCACGTCAAAGCGGCTGTTGACCGACAGCCCCAGCTGCTGCGCGGTCGCGGCGCTCATGACCACGGCGCCCGGCTCGCTGAACCAGCGGCGTAATCCATCGACACCGTCGGTTGCCGGGTCGGGCGCTGCGGCGACCCGCCCCTCGCCCGCGAGCTGCGCGGCGGCGAACGGGTCGACGCCGACCAGTTGCATGGTGCGCTCACCCACGGTGAGGTACCCCGTCACCAGCGGCGCGAAGCGCGGCGGCGCGCCTGCGTCGGCGTACGTGCGCAGCTGCGCGTACAGCCGTTCATCGATCCCGCGCGGACCGCCCGTGATCTGGTGGGTGGCGGCGCCGTTGACCGCCTGCAGGGAAAGCTCGAAGGCGCGCTGCGAGCTCGCCGCGGCGACGTCCACCGCCACGATCGTGCCCACACCGAGTGTCAGCCCGATGAGCGCCAGCGCCAGTTGCGCCGGATGGCGCAGCAGATGCCGCAGGCTGGCTGCACGCAGGGTCGGCATCATGAGGCGCGAGCCCGCGGCGCGGCCGCATCGTGCAGCCGGCCGTCGCGCAGTTCCAGCACCCGATCCGCCAGCCGGGACAGGGCGACGTCGTGCGTCACGATCACGATGGTGGTGCCGCGTGCGCGTGCCAGCGACAACAGCACCGGCAGCACCTCAGCCGCGGTCTGTTCGTCGAGATTGCCGGTGGGTTCATCGGCCAGCAGCAGCCCGGGCCGGTGCACCAGCGCGCGGGCTATCGCCACCCGCTGTTGCTCGCCGCCGGAGAGCTGGTCTACCGCGCTGTGCGCCCGCTCGCGCAGATCCACGTCCGCGAGCGCCGCGAGGCTACGCTCGCGCGCCTGTGCTCCGCGTGCGCCGTTGAGTTCGAGCACCAGGCGCACGTTCTCCTCGACATCAAGCGTCGGGATCAGGTTGAAGAACTGGTAGACGAAGCCGATGTGGGCGCGGCGGAACAGGGTGCGGGCGGGCTCGCCCATGGCCGTCACGTCACGGCCGTCGATCTCCACGGTGCCGCGGTCGGCACGATCGATGCCGCTGATGAGATTGAGGAGCGTCGATTTGCCCGAGCCGCTGCGCCCGATGACCGCGACCGTCTCGCCGCACCTCACCTGCGCGTCGGCTCCGTCGAGCACCTGATGCACGCGCCCGCCCTCGCGGAAGCTGCGGGAAAGACTCCGAACGATGAGCACTTCTGACGCTCCGCTCCGCACCTGCGGATGGTGCGCATTGTAGAAACATCGCGCCTTTGGCACTGTAGGGACACCATGTCCGCTTCTGAATGGCGCCTGCTTACCACGCTGTCGGATCTGCCCTCCGCGCAGTCCCTCGCCGAGGTGCTCGCGGCCGAGGGGGTCGTGGTTCGGGTCATGTCGGATGCCGGCGTCCTCGGGCAGGCGGCGCCCTCCCGTATATACGTCGCCGCCCCCCAACTGCATCGCGCCAGGTGGCTCCTCTCCCAGGGCACGTTCACGGACGAGGAGCTCGCGTCGCTGTCGGCGGCAGCCGTGCCTGCGAACGAACCGCCGGTCGGCTGAGCGTTGATCAGCGTCCATCGCGGCGGCGGTGAGAGCCGGGAGCGGTGCCGGCGCGTTAACTTAAGGTGGTGAGCCGCGCGGGATTCTCGGGCTAAGCCCTCATCGCCACAGCAAAAAGTGCAGCGCGCAGGCCTGCAATCAGCCACACTCCCGACCCGCTGCGGTTCCCAAGACGTGCCGTGCACGGCCCGCATGCCTGTGAAGGGTACCCCATGACACTGCCAGCGCCGCGCCGCGGCCGCACGTTCCTCCTTTTCAGCGCCGCGGTGGCGCTTGTTGCGGGCTCGATGCTCGCGGCTGCGCAGCAACCGCCCGCGGGCGCTGCACCCGCATCGCAAGCCGCCGCCCCGGCCAAGAAGGCGCCCGCCAAAGCCGGAGCCGCCAGCGAGGCGCCCGCAAAGGCGAAGCCCAGCTCCCCCAGTTACAGTGTCGGGGTGTCGATGGGCGAGCAGCTGCGGGCCAGCGGCATTCCGCCCGAGCTGCTCAACGCGCAGCAGCTCGCGCAGGGGGTCCACGATGCGCTCTCCGGCAAGGTCTCGATGACGGACAAGGATCGCGAGAACCTGCGCGGTCTGGTGGACTCCGTGGGCGAATCCAACCACCGCGCGGCGGCCAAGTTCCTGGCCGAGAACGGCAAGAAACCCGACATCCTCACGACCGCGAGCGGCCTGCAGTACAAGGTCCTCACCGCCGGCACTGGCGCATCGCCCAAGACGACCGACGAGGTCACGGTGAACTACCGGGGCACGCTGATCAATGGCACCGAGTTCGACAGCAGTTACAAGCGCGGACAGCCGGCGAACTTCCAGGTCAACCGCGTCATCCCCGGCTGGACCGAGGCGCTGGGTCTCATGAAGCCGGGCGCCAAGTGGCAGCTCTTCATTCCGCCGCAACTCGCGTACGACCTGCGCTCCGCGCCGCCCATTCCGCCCGGCTCGCTGCTGATCTTCGAAGTCGAGCTGCTGAGCGTCAAGGCGGCCCCAAGCGCGGCGCAACCCGCGCCGCCGGCACAATCTGCGACGCCGCCTGCGGAAAAACCAGCGGCGAAGTGAGCGTCCGCGGGTCGCAAGCGCGCAGCGAGTGCTTCAGGCGTCGGCGTTCGCGCCGGGATTGAAGCGCATGGGCTTGGTGACGCCCATCCGCGTGAGTTCGCGCAGCAGGTTCTCGGCGAGCTCCTGGCAGGAGGCGCGCTCGAACAGCGGCGCCGCGGACCAGTCGTAGGCCCAGGGCTGCGCGCCGCGCAACGCCTCCGGCTCATCTACGTAGCGCGGGATCACGTGCGCGTGCAGCGCCGGCTCCTGGTTGCCGAAGATCGCGTAGTTGATGCGCGTGGCTCCGGTCACCTTGAGCAGCGCATCGCCCAGGCGCGACATGTCGGAGAGAAAGGCGATGCGCTCGCGAGCGCCGAGCGCGTTGAGATTCGGCACCACCGGGTCGGGCAGCAGCACCGCATAGCCGCGCACGAACTGGCGCTCGCCGAACACCGCCCAACCCGAGAACAGGCGCGCGATCACGCGCGGATCGCGTCCCTCGCGGGCGGCGATCACCTGCGCATGGATGGCGGTCCAAGGCTCCGCCAGGACTTCGTTCTTCATGAGGCGCCCGGTGAACGGAACGCGAAATATACCGCACCCAGAATGCACACGGCCGCCCACAGGTAGTCGAGCTTCAGCGGCTTGTGCATGTACAGCACGGCGAACGGCACAAACACGCCGAGCGTGATCACCTCCTGCAGGATCTTCAGCTGCGGCAGGGACAGCTGCGTGTAGCCGATCCGGTTGCCCGGCACCTGCAGCAGATACTCGAAGAAGGCGATGCCCCAGCTCACCAGTGCCGCCAGGTACCACGGCCGGCCGGCAAAATTCTTCAGGTGTGCGTACCAAGCGAAGGTCATGAAGACGTTCGAGGCCAGGAGCAGCAAGGTCGCGGAAATGACCGGGTTCACGGATCAGGTCCTGAAGCAGTCGACCCCGAGGTCGCGCAGGGCGGTGAGCGTGCTGTGGTAGCCGCCGTGCACGATACCGCGCCAGCCGCGCGCGCGCGCGCTGGCGATGTTGTCCACCCGGTCGTCGACGAACACCGTGGCCGCGGGCTCGAGGGCAAAGCGCCGCTCGGCCTCGGCGTAGATGCCGGCGTGCGGCTTCATGACACCCGCGAGGTACGACGGCAGGGCTCCATGACCGATGGCGTGCAGGCGGTATTCGCGCGCCAGATGGGCCCAGTGCAGGTCGCCGATGTTGGACAGGAGGAACACCCGGTGACGCTCGCTCAGGCGGTGGGCCAGGTCGACCATCGCCGGCTCGAGCTCGAACATGTCCACCCAGTGCGCATGCGTCTCCTCGAGCGACACCGGCTGGCGCACCAGGCCCGCCAGGCGCTCGAGGAGCCCGCGGCCGGGCAGGCGCCCGCACTCGTGATCCGCAAGCCCGATGCGTTCCATCACCGTGTCGCGATCGGCCACTTCCGCGCCGTGCGCCTCGAGGTGCCCGAGAATCGGCCGGTAGTTGAGGCGTACGAACACCCAGCCGATGTCGAACACGATATTGCGGATCAAGCGCTGCCCCGCGGCGTCAGGCTCTACGGCGGCCACGGCGTGACGCTGCCGGTGTCGCCCGGGCCCAGGTTGACTGACACCACGGTGGCTTTGGGAAAGAAGTTGAACTCCGAAGCGCTCGCCCAGGTGTAGGCACCCATGGCGCGGCCGACCACCAGGTCCCCGGCTCGAAGCTGCGGCAACATGAGATTCTCCGCGATCACGTCGATGCTGTCGCAGGTCGGCCCCGCGAGCACCGACGGCAGCCGCTCGCTGCCCTCGCGCAACGCTTCCACCGGGTACCGGGCGTGATCGAACAGCTGCCCGCTGTAGGAGCCGTACAGCCCGTCGTCGAGGTAATACCACCAGTGTCCCTCGCGCCGCGCGCGCCCCATCACCGAGGCCACACCAATGGCTGACGGACCCACGATGTAGCGCCCCGGCTCGGCGATCACGCGCACCCGCCTGGGAAGCTTCGCCATCGCCGCACGCAGCGGTGCGCAGAAACGGCCGATCTCCTGTACCGGCTGCCCATACTCGATCGGGAAGCCACCGCCGATGTCGAGCGTATCAAAGGCACCGAGCTTCTCGCGGCGCGCCGCCGCCATCAGCCTGGCGCACGCCGCCAGCGCCTCGACGTGCTTGCCGGCGTCGGCGGTCTGCGAGCCGACGTGGAACGAAAGTCCCCGCACTCCGATACCCAGATCAGCGGCGAGCCGCGCGAGCGGCAGCAGGTCCTCCGGGTCGCAGCCGAACTTGCGCGACAGATCGCACACCGCGCCGGGGGCGCGGAACGACACCCGCAACAGCAGTTGCGCCGCCTCGCCAAGGCGCGCGAACTTGCGCACTTCATCGGGATTGTCGGCGACGAACAAGCGTACGCCGAACTGCAGCGCGTTGGCGATGTCCTGCTCGCGCTTGATGGGGTGGCTGTGAATGCAGCGCTCCGGCGCTACGCTCAGGCGCTGCACCAGCTGCACCTCGCCGCTCGTGGCCAGATCGAGGAAACCGCCCTCCGCGATCACCGTCTGCACCACCGCCGGATGCGGCATGGGTTTCAGGGCATAGTGCAGATCGACTCGCGGCAGCGCCTTGCGAAGCTTGCGGAACTGCACGCGCACGCGCTCGCAGTCGAGGATCAGGAGCGGCGAGCCGAACTCCCTGACGAGGCGGCGGACCTGCGCGGGCTGGAATGGGTCGATGAATCGCGGGCGGCGCACCAGCGGGAGTTTACGGCAGCATCGCCGTGGCGCCGGTGCCGTCGTCGCTCTCGGCGACGCTGGTCGCGGCGCGCAGCAGCCGATCGCGGATCGCCTCCCAGCGCTCCCCGTCCGGCACCGCCTGCACGAGAATGTGTTGGCAGCCGGCCTTGTCCAGGGTACGCAGATTCGCGTACAGATCGCGGCCGTAGCTCTCGGGCCTGCGTCCGGCGTTGATCCAGGTGACGTACTTGTGGGCGCGCAGCGGCAGGCGCTGCGCCAGCACCGCCACGCGCCGGGCGCCGGTGGAGGCTGCATCCGCCTGCGCGTCGACCTCCCCGGCCGGCACGATGGTCATGGGTGTGGTGGGCGCGTAGTGCGTCGGCGTGCCACCGGGCACTCGCGGGGAGCGGCTGTCGGCGCCGCTCAGCAGCTCGCCCACCACCTCCCGCAGCTGCGTCGCCGTGACACTGCCCGGCCGCAGCAGCCGCACACCCCCGTCTTCAAACGACACGATGGTCGACTCCAGCCCGATCTGGCACTCCCCGCCATCGAGGATCACGCGTGCCGCCTCGCCCAACTCCTCGCGCACGTGCTCGGCACGGGTCGGGGACAGGCGCCCGTAGCGGTTGGCGGAGGGAGCGGCGATGCCGCCGCCGAAGGCGGTGAGCAACTGCTGCGCCATCTGATGCGCCGGCACACGGATCGCAATCGTGTCCTGGCCGCCGGTGATGACGTCATGCACGCTGGCCGCCCGCGGCATCACCATGGTGAGCGGTCCCGGCCAGAAGCTCTCGGCGAGGCGCATCGCGGCCTCGGGAACCTCACGCACCCAGCGGTGCAGGAAGCGCGGGCTGTCGAGGTGCACGATCACCGGATGGTTCGGAGGACGTCCCTTGGCCTCGAAAATCTTCACTACGGCGGCCGGGTTCTGGGCGTTTGCGCCGAGCCCATAGACGGTCTCGGTCGGAAATGCCACGAGCTCGCCGTCGCGCAACGCCTGTACGGCGCTCTCGATCTCGACCTGGGTAGCTCTGACGGCACGAACCATAGATGAGACGAATTCTAGCAAGCGGCGGGCGTCGCTACCGCGTGTTGTGGGAAAGCATCACGCGCACACGCACCTGGGGTGAGGCCGCAAAAAACTGTCAAATGGGACTAGGGGCAGATGTCGCGCCGCACCGACGCTGCGAGCCTGAGGGAGCGGCTTGTAGCACCGGACGCGCGGGCCGCAGACCTCACTCGAGTGCGCGCCGCACCCAGCCGCCCGTGCTCGTGCGGGTGAGCTCGTACGCCGGCCAGTAGTGTTTGTCGAGCTTGAGCGTGATCACTTCCGGGGCGTTGTTCCAGGTGATGGTCTTCAGGCGCACCGAGGAGCGATCGGGCCGCCCGGTGACGGCTTTGAGAAACGTATCCAGATCCGGAGTGGCCACTCCGTCCACTTCCATGATCCGCCGGCCCGGATACAGGCCGTAACGCGTCGCCGGCGACCCGTAGGCAAAGTAACCGACGTACACACCCACCGGGGCAATGCCCCGCTGCACACTCATGGCGCGGTGCGGCGCCTGCAGTGTCGCGCCCCCCCACTCCACCAGGCGATCGATGTCCGTTCCGGGAAGCTCCGCGGTAGCGACCTCGAGCGTCTGCTCGCTGCGGCCGCGCCACACCGTGACCTGCACATGATCCTTGTCGGCCGCGGCCCTCTCCACTTCGCGAAAGCGCGTTACCACGTCGCCGTCTATCGCGAGCAGCAGATCCCCCTGCTGCAGGCGCTGAGCCGCCGCGGAGCCGCCGACCAGGCGCACCACGGTCAGGGCCTGGCGCCGCGTCGGCGCGTGCTGCGCGAGCCGCTGCGCCCAGCCGTCCGACAGGCCGATCTCGCGTGCAGTCGCCAGTGACAGCACCCCGAGCTCGGCCTCGAGCGAGTGCAGCGGGCGCTCGTTGCGCACGCGATCGAGCATATCGGCCACGAGGCCGATCGGCACGCCGCGCGTATCCTGCGACAGCTCGCGGCCGCTCTCGTACGCGAAGCTCGACCAGGTGCCCACAACGTTGCCGGCCTTGTCGGCCAGCACGCCGTCGAATTCCAGCGGCGGATTGACGAGCTGCACGGTCTCGACATTGCTGTCGCGGAAACGCATGGTGCGCGACAGCGGCAACTCCAGCGGATCGATGCTCGCGATTTCGGTCTTGCGGGCATGCATCTGGCTGTCACTGCCCAGTCCGACCACCCACACCGGTTCGCCGGCGACCAGTTCACGCGGCGTCAGCCTGGCGGATCTGACCGGGGTGCTGCCGATCAGCGCCGGATCGTAGGCGACGACCGCAAAGTTGTGCTGCGGATGGATGTACACCACGCGTCCCGGAACCTGCACGGTGCCGGCGAAGGTCACGGTCACATCGCCGACCGCGACCGGCACGGTATTGCGATCGACCACCACCAGGCCCCGCTGCGCGTCCACGATCAGGCCGGTGCCGTGATAGTTGCGCTCGGTGATCCCTGACACCGAGTACGGCATGTCGAACGTCACCAGGGCGACCGAGGGCGCGAGCGCGTTCAGCCGCGGGTCCTGGAAGTGAGGAAATGCCGTGGCACTCACCGGCACGGACTTGGGTTGCGGACCGGCGGCGAGCTGCTTGCAGTCCCACAGGCCGGAGGCGTCGTCGCGATCGCAATGGCGCGCGGGGAACCACAGGCGATCCATGCGGATGGGGCGCAGCTCGCTGTTGTTGGGATCATCGATGGTGAGGTAGCGCACCGGAGCGCGCTCGCCGTCAGCGAGCTGCGCGATTCCGGCCTCGAAGTCCCGCAGGGTGTCCGTCTTGCCGCCGTTGATCGTCACGATCACCGCGCCGCGGGGAATGCCCGCCGCGCCGAACACGTAGCCGGGGTTGGCGACGTACACGCCGCGGGTAGGTACGTTGAAGTGCCGCGCCTGCTGATAGGACATGGCATTCACCACCGCATCGCCAAACTCCGCATAAGCGCTGGGCGTGATGGCGTGCAGGTCGCCCACCGGAAGCTTGGCGGACACGGCCTTGCCACCGCGCTCGAGTTCCACCTCCACCTGCTTGGCGACCGACCCGTCCAGCACGTCCTCGAGTGGCTCGAACTGCGTGACGTAGCGCCCGTTCAGGCGCACCAGGATGTCCCCGGGCTGCAGCACGCTCTCGCTCGGCGAGCCGGGCAGCACTTCGGTGACCACCAGCATGCCGGTGTTGCGCGGAAAATTCTTACGTGCCGCAGCCTCGGTTGCGGCGTCCAACCCCAGGCGCTCGAGCTCATCGTAGGGCATGTAGTTGAAGACCGTGTACAGCGTGCCGCGCGCAACCGGCTTGCCCTGCTGGATGAGCTCCAGCGCGCGGCGCACCCGCCCGAGCGGCAGGTAGAAGCTCGACGCCGCGCCGCTCGCGCCGCCGGCATTGAGCGCCACCACGCGCCCGCGGATGTCGATCACCGGCGAACCGGAGGAGCCGCCGGAGGTCCCGGACGCCGCCTGCAGGTAGAAGGTGTTGAAGTCGTTGTACTTGGCAACGCCGTACGCGGGCGCGTCGCGGTCGAGTCGCGCCAGGGTGCCGGCGAGAATCGACAGTTGCTCGCCGGCATTGTTGCCGACGACGCGGATCTCGCGCCCGATCTGCGCGCCTTCCGGATACAGAGGCAGGGCCTTGGGTTTGATGAAGCGCAGCCTCTGCGGATCGTAGCGGTAAATGCCGAAGTCATGCACCGGATCGCGGTACACCGGATACAGCTGCACTTCCTCACGATTCAGGAAGGTGGCCTCCGCGGTCACCGGTCCCGGGGTAACGACGTGACGGTTGGTCAGGATCAGGCCGCGTTCGGCGTCCACCACGAAGCCGGTCGCCTGCGCGGTCGAGTTCCACTCGGTATCGAACGCGCGCGTCGAATCGACGTCGATCGACACTACGCTGCCGGCGATGCGCTCGAGCGTTTCCGCCCAGTCCGGATTGCCCTCCATGGCGGCGGGCGGCTGCGCCACGGCCGCCGGCGCGGTACTCACGCCGGCCGGATTCCCCGGCCCGACCCCCGGGGGGGGCGGTGCGGGAGGCGACTCCCCCGGAAGCGCCGGTTGCGGCACTGTCGGCGTCGCGGGCGCCGCGGCGGGCGCGGCGGCGCTGGTGGTGGCGGTCAGCGGACCCGCGGCCGCGCACACTGAGGCGCCGCACAGCAGCAGGCACACACACAGCAGACGCATGAATCGCATCAGAAGGTTTCCTATCTGCCCAGCAGTACCAGCAGCCACATGGCGATGAGCAGCACGAACGACATGAGCACGGCGGCGGAGCCGATGTCCTTGGCGAGTCCGGCGAGCGCGTGCCGTTCGAACCCGATGCGGTCCACGGTCGCCTCGATTGCGCTGTTGAGGAGCTCCACGATCAGGATGAGCAGCATGGGCCCGATGAGCAGCGCGCGCTCGACCCCGCTATGCCCGAGCCACAGACCCAAGGGTATGACGAGCGCCGCGAACGCGAGTTCCTGGCGAAACGCCGCTTCCTCGCGGAACGCGCCGGTGAGTCCGCGCAGGCTCAAGCCCACGGCCCGCAGCACGCGGGTGAGTCCGCGGGGCTTGTAGCGGTCTACGACTGCGCTGTCGGCTTCCATGTGAGATCCAGTTGCCGTGCCGCCCGCACATCATCGAGGCGGCGCACCGGCATGGTATGCGGTGCGCTGGTCACGCGTGCGGGTTCCTGCTCGGCTTCCTTCTGGATCTGTGACATGGCCGACACAAAGGCATCCAGGACGTCCTTGCTCTCGGTCTCGGTCGGCTCGATCAGCAGGCACTCGGGAACCAGCAGCGGAAAGTAAGTGGTCGGCGCGTGGAAGCCATAGTCGAGCAGTCGCTTGGCGAAGTCCATGGCGGTGACGTTGAGTTCGCGCGCCTGACGCTTGAGCGTCACGATGAACTCATGACTCGCGCGGCGCTGCGGATAGGCGGCCGCGAAGCCCGCGGCCTGCAAGCGTGCGAGCAGGTAGTTGGCATTGAGCGTGGCGTACTCGCCCACGCGCTGCATGCCCTCCCGCCCCAGCATGCGCATGTAGATGTAGGCACGCAGCAGCACCCCCGTGTTACCCATGAAGGCCGACAGCCGCCCGATGGATTGCGGCAGATCCGCTTCCGTCAGCCAGCGGTAGCGCTCGCCGTCCTTGCCGACCAGCGGAATCGGCACGAACGGCGCGAGGCGCGCGCCGACCCCGACCGCACCCGCTCCGGGACCGCCGCCGCCGTGGGGGGTGGAGAAGGTCTTGTGCAGGTTCATGTGGATGACATCGAAGCCCATGTCCCCGGGTCGCACCTTGCCGAGGATGGCATTCAGGTTCGCGCCGTCGTAATACAGCAGCCCGCCCGCCTGGTGCACGATGCGCGCGACCTCCCCGATGTGCCGTTCGAACACCCCGAGGGTGGAAGGGTTGGTGAGCATGATGCCGGCGGTGTTGGGACCGACCGCGGCAGCCAAGGCGGTGAGCTCGACGTCCCCCTGTGCATCGACCGGAATCTCGCGCACCGCGCAGCCGCACATGGTCGCGGTCGCGGGGTTGGTGCCGTGCGCCGCCTCGGGCACGATGATTTCGTTGCGCTTGAGATCCCCGCGCGCGCGGTGATAGGCGCGGATCATCGCCACCCCGGCGAATTCGCCGTGGGCGCCGGCCATCGGGTTCAGCGCCACACTCTGCATGCCGGTGACTTCCTTCAACATCTCCTGCAGCTCGTACAGGCACGCCAGCAGCCCCTGCCCGTGGGTTTCAGGAGCGAGCGGATGCCGCGCCAGAAACTCCGGCAGCATGGCGTACTGGTTACACGCCTTGGGGTTGTACTTCATGGTGCACGAGCCGAGCGGGTAGAAGTGCGTGTCGATCGAGAAGTTCAACTGCGACAGGCGGGTGAAATGCCGCACCGTTTCGAGCTCGCCGACCTCCGGGAGCTCGGGTGGGCGCACGCGGCGCAGCTTCGCGGGCAGGTCCGCGAGCGCCGCCGGACCCGGGTCGCGCGGCCATTGGTCGCTCGCGCCGCGCCCGGCATGTGAGTACTCGAAGATCAGCTTTTCAGGCATCGGCATGCGAAATCCTCACGCGGCACGCGCCGCCTGGATCACCTCGCTCAAGCAGGCGCGGTAACGGTCGATATCGGCGCTGGTCTTGGTCTCGGTCGCGCACACCAGCAGCGCATTGCCGAGTTCGGGGAAGTATCCCGACAGATCGAGCCCACCGAGGATGCCGCGGTTGCTCAGGCTCTTGAGCACCGGCGCCACCGGGCGGTCGAGCTGCAGCACCGCCTCGTGAAAGTACGACCCCGAGAATGCCAGGTGTACCCCGGGCACGCGCGTCAGGCCCGCCACGAGCTCGCGGGTGCGTGCGTGCGCGGCGGCCGCGGTGCGCGCCAGTCCCTGCGCACCCATTAGTGACATATAGATGGTGGCCGCCGTGACCAGCAGTCCCTGGTTGGTACAGATGTTGGAAGTCGCCTTGGCACGGCGGATATGCTGCTCGCGCGCCTGCAGGGTGAGCGTGAAGCCCGGGTGTCCGGCGACATCGAGGGTGCGCCCAACGATGCGCCCGGGCATCTGCCGCACATGCTCCATGCGCGTGGTCATGAAGCCGAAGTAGGGCCCGCCGGAGCACAGCGGCACGCCGAGCGGCTGACCCTCCCCGACCGCGATATCCGCGCCGCGGCTACCCCACTGCCCGGGGGGCTTGAGGAGCGCGAGCGCGGTGGGATTGACGACGGCGATCACCAGCGCGCCGCGCGCGTGCGCCCAATCGGTGAGCGCATCCACATCCTCGAGGCGGCCGAAGAAGTTCGGCTGCTGGATGACGAGCGCGGTGATGTCCTGCCCGTCGTAGCGGGCGAGGGATGCGGCCGGCGTGATGCCCTCCGCGGTGCAATAGGGCAGGTCCTCGAACTTCAGTCCCTGGTTCGCCGCGGTCGTGAGCGCGACCCTGCGGTAGTGCGGATGTAACGTGCTCGGCACCAGGATACGTGCCGACTTCGACTTGCGGTTGGCGCGTACCGCCATGAGTGCAGCCTCTGCGGTGGCGGAAGCGCCGTCGTACATCGAGGCGTTCGCGACCTCCATGCCGGTCAGACGCGCAATCATGGTCTGGAATTCGTAGATCAGCTGCAGCGTGCCCTGGCTCGCCTCCGCCTGGTAGGGCGTGTAGGCGCTGTAGAACTCTCCGCGCGTGGTGATGGCCCAAACGGCCGCGGGAATGTGGTGCTCGTAGGCCCCGGCACCGATGAAGCTGAGCGGCGCACCATCGGTACGGGCACGCTCGGTCATCAGGCGCCCGATCTCCATTTCGTTGAGCTCGGGCGGCACGCCGGCGAGGGACTTGACGCGCAGATCCGGCGGGATCTCGTCGAAGAGATTCTCGATGCCGGCGGCGCCGATGGCGGCGAGCATCGCCGCGACATCCGCCTCGGTGTGGGGAATGAAGGCCATCAGCCGCCCTCCGCTTCCAGCAGCTTGCGATAGTCCGCGGCCGACATGAATGCCGCGCCGGTGAGTGCCCCCGGCGCCGGCCGCAGCCGCATCAGCCAACCCTCGCCGTAGGGGTCCGTGTTGATGGTTTCCGGCTCATCTTTGAGCTTGGGATTCCCCGCGATCACCTCGCCGGCGAGCGGCGCATAGACATCCGACGCCGCCTTGACCGACTCGACCACCGCGCACGGCTCGCCCACCTTCACGGCACGCCCGGCCTCGGGCACCTCGACGAACACCAGATCACCGAGCGCGTCCTGGGCGTGATCGGTAATGCCGACCTCCACCGTACCGTCGGGGAGGGTCCGCAGCCATTCGTGGGAGCTGGTGTACTTAAGATCGGCGGGAACGGTGCTCATGATGGGCCCTTCGATGATCCAATAAGAGATTGGCCGAAGCGCACGAACGGGAGTTTCACCACGCGCGCGTTCAGGAGCTTGCCGCGTACGTCGACCTGCACGGCCGCGCCCGCGCCCGCGGGGATACGCGCGAACGCAATGGAACGCTCGAGTGTCGGGGAGAACGTGCCGCTGGTGATCTCGCCCTCGCCACCGCCGGGAATGAGCACTCTCTGGTGACTGCGCAACACACCGCGGTCCGTGAGCAGAAGACCCACGAGCTGGCGCGGCGAGCCGCCGCGCACGATCGGCTCGAGCGCCTCGCGGCCGATGAAGGCGCGCTCGCGCGGCTCCATCGCCACCGTCCAGCCGAGCCCGGACTCGAACGGCTGCGTGCTCTCGTCCATGTCGTTGCCGTACAGGTTCATGCCCGCCTCCAGCCGCAAGGTATCGCGGGCGCCCAGACCACAGGAGGCCACCCCGAAGGAATTGAGCCGGCGCCACGCGGGCACCGCGTCCGCCGCCGGCATCATGATCTCGAATCCGTCCTCGCCGGTGTAGCCGGTGCGCGCCACGAACCAGCCGCCGATCTCACGACCCACGAACGTGGGCAGCGCGAGCGCGGCGCCGGCATCGGCGGCGCTCAAGAGCTGCGCCGCCTTGGCACGTCCCTCGGGGCCCTGGATCGCGAGCATGGCGAGGTCGGTACGCTCGGTCGCCTCGACGCCGGACGCCGGCGCGTGGCGGCGAATCCAGGCGAGATCCTTGTCGCGCGTGCCGGCGTTCACCACGGCGCGGAACCAGGAGTCGGACAGGTAATAGACGATGGTGTCGTCGATGACCCCGCCGCGCTCGTTCAGCATGCAGCTGTAGAGCGCCTTGCCGGGCGTTTTGAGCTTCGCCACGTCGTTCGCCAGCAGCCGCTGCAGCAACGCGCGCACGCGCGCGCCACGCAGGTCCACCACGCACATGTGCGACACGTCGAACACGCCAGCGGCGCGGCGCACCGCGTGGTGCTCGCCGATCTGCGAGCCGTACTGCACCGGCATGTCCCAGCCGCCGAAGTCCACGATGCGCGCGCCCAGCTCCTGGTGCAGCTTGAAAAGCGGGGTCTGTCTTCCCACAGAACCTCCAAACGAAAAAGGCGGCAGGCGCAACGCCTTCGTGACAGGCGCCTGCCGCCCTTCTGTCCTGTGACCTGAGAGATCAGGCGCCCGCGAGCGCCGCTCCCCTTCGGTGGGTGGAAGCAATGCGGATCCACCGCTCTCCAGAAGCCCCGCGGAGGTTGCGCCTGCCGCCGTCTGCCGTTCCTGTGCCTGAGCGTTTCCGGGCGGAATTTGCGCCTTCGGCGTTCCGGCTCGCGCCGGACTCTCTCCGAACAGACTGATTCGGGCTTACGTATGATAGCAGCCCCCGTCAGTGCCGCCCAAGCGTTCCCCATGAGCATCACCCGTCGTTCTTCCGTGCAGGTGTCCATCGGCGCCGTCCGCGTCGGTGGCGGCGCGCCCATCGTGGTTCAGTCGATGACCAATACCGACACCGCCGATATCGAGGGCACGGCGCGGCAGGTGCAGGCCCTGGTGCGCGCCGGCTCCGAGCTGGTGCGCATCACGGTTAACACCAGCGAAGCCGCCGCGGCGGTCGCGCCCATCCGCGAGCGGCTCGAGCGCGCCGGCGTACGCGTGCCGCTGATCGGTGACTTCCACTTCAACGGCCACAAGCTGCTGCGCGAGCACCCGGACTGCGCTGCCGCGCTTGCCAAGTACCGCATCAACCCCGGCAACGTCGGCCGCGGCAGCAAGCGCGATCCGCAATTCGCGGAAATGATCGAGGCCGCCTGCCGCTATGACAAGCCGGTGCGCATCGGAGTGAACTGGGGCAGTCTGGATGCGGACCTGCTGACGCGGCTGATGGACGAAAACTCCGCGCGCCCCGAACCACTGACGGCGCAGGAAGTCACACGCAACGCCGTCGCGCTGTCGGCGCTCGGCAGCGCCCGGCGCGCCGAGGAGCTCGGTCTGGCGCACGAGCGCATCATTCTCTCGGCCAAAGTGAGCGGGGTACAGGACCTGATCGCCATCTACCGCGACCTTGCGGGGCGCTGCGACTATCCGCTGCACCTCGGTCTCACCGAGGCCGGCATGGGTTCCAAGGGCATCGTGGCGTCCACCGCCGGCATGGCGGTGCTGCTGCAGGAAGGCATCGGCGACACCATCCGCGTGTCTCTGACACCCGATCCCGGCGGGGACCGCACTCAGGAAGTCATCGTGGCCCAGGAGATCCTCCAGACCATGGGGCTGCGCGCGTTCGCGCCGCTGGTCGTGGCGTGTCCGGGCTGCGGCCGTACCACCAGCAGCTACTTCCAGGAGCTTGCCGCACGCATCCAGTCGCACCTCCGCTTGCGCATGCCGCACTGGCGGCGCGAGTACGCCGGGGTGGAGGACATGACGGTCGCCGTGATGGGCTGCGTGGTGAACGGGCCGGGCGAGAGCAAGCATGCCAACATCGGCATCAGTCTGCCCGGCACCGGCGAGCGCCCGGTGGCGCCGGTGTACGAGGACGGCGAGAAGACCATCACCCTCAAGGGCGAGCGCATCGCCGAAGAGTTCCAGGAGCTCGTCGAGCAGTACGTGGCGCGCCGCTATGCGCGCTCAGGTGACGCATGAGCGAGCTCGCCGCACGCAAGTGCAAGCCCTGCGAGGGCGGCACCACGCCGCTGACGCACAGCCAGGCACAGCAGCTGCTCGGGCAGCTCTCCAGCGCCTGGGTCCTGACCGAAAACGCTCACGCCATCCGGCGCGAGTTCGGATTCCGGGACTTCTACCGCACCATGAGCTTTGTCAACGCGCTGGCGCATATCGCCAACATCGAGGATCACCACCCGGACCTCGAGGTCGGCTACAACTACTGCCGCGTCACCTTCACCACCCACGCCATCCGCGGACTGTCGGAAAACGACTTCGTGTGCGCCGCGAAGGTGGACCTGATCCCTGTTAGTTGATTGGCTGCAAGCGCCTGCGGCGCTTGCAGCAGGCCAACCCTTCAGCTGTGTCGGACACGCGGGCAAAAGGCGCGGCTTTTGCGCGCGAAAAGCTGGCGTGCGCGCGCGCTTAGCGCGCCGCCTGCGGCAACTCCCCGCTCATCCCCAGCGCGCGGCGGATGAAGAAACGCCGCAGCTCCTGGCTGCGATTGACCCACGCCAGGCCGCGCTGCGCCACACGGGCGAGGGGGCCGGAACCGTGGGCGAGCAGACGATCGAACGCCTCGATGGCGGTGCTCATGAGCGCCACCTCGCTCTTGCGCCAGCGCTCGTACGCGCGCAACACACTGAGCGCCCCGGGGTCCTCGCGTTCGGCGGCCGCCGCCAGCACCAGCTGCGCCAGCGCTGCGGCATCCATCAGCCCGAGATTCACGCCCTGTCCGGCCAGCGGATGCACCACGTGCGCCGCATCGCCCACCAGGGCCACGCGCTGCGCGACGTAGCGTGGAGCCGCGAGGCGGCGCAGGGGGAATGAGGTGCGCTCGCTCACCAGCCGCGTACTGCCCAGCGCCAGATCCGAGGCGCGGTCCAGTTGCTGTGCGAAAGCACTCGCGGTGGCGCCCAGGAGCCCGGCAGCCAGGTCGTCGTCGGCGGACCAGACCAGCGAGCTCGTGCCGTCGGCGAGCGGCAGAAAGGCGAGCGTGCCGTCGTGCATGAATCGCTGCCACGCGGTCGCCTGGTGGGGCCTGGCGGTCGCCACGTTCGCCACAATCGCCGTCTGGCGGTAGCCGGAAACCTCGGCGCTGAGGCCTGCCGCCTGGCGCACCGTGGATTGCGCCCCGTCCGCGCCCACCACCAGCCGTGCGGTCAGCAACCGTCCGCTGGTGGTGAGGTTTACGCCCGCGTCGGTTATTTCCAGGGCACTCAATTGCGCGGGCTCGAGGTGTCCGCCCGCGTCCTGGAACGCCCCGAGCAACGCCGTCTGCAGCAGGCGGTTCTCGGCGATGAACCCCAGGTTCGGTTCGCCGGCATCTGCGGCATCGAACACCAGCGCCTGCTCACTCTCGGCAGCCACGCTCTCGTGCCAGATCCGCATGCGCTCGTAGGGCGAGAGGCGCGGCCCGCGCATTCGCGGCCACGCGCCCGCGTGCGTGAGGGTGCGCTCACTGGCACGGGAGAGGGCGACGACGCGCGCCTCCAGCGGCGCATCTGCGGGCAGCGGCTCCGGCGCATCAGGCTCGAGGAGCGCGACGCGCAAAGCGCCGCGGCCGCCGGGGGCGCCGCGCGCGAGCAGTGCCGCGGCGCACGCCCCTACCGGCCCGCCGCCCACGATCGCCACGTCAAACATGGCGCACCGCAAGCCCGCGCGCCAGGCGCGGCGCTGGCCCGCCAAAGCCGGCACTCACACGCGCCAGGGCGCTCTTCGCCGGCGGAACCAGATCGAACATGAGCAAACCGAGATTGCGCAGCAAGCCCACCCCCGGGCGCGAATCCGCGAACAGCTTCACCAGAGAGTCGGTGAAGTGCACGACGCCGCTGCGATCGTGCGCTCGCCACTGCTCAAAGCGGCGCAGCAACGGCGCCGCACCGGCGTCGCCGTGCGCATTGGCAATCACTTCCGCAAGCATCGCGGCGTCGCGTAGCCCGAGATTGAATCCCTGGCCCGCGACCGGGTGCAGCGCCTGGGCGGCGTTACCGATCAGAACCGTGCGCGTCGCCACCGTCGCGCAGGCGCGTGTGAGCTTCAACGCATAGGAGCTGCGCCGGCCGGCACGCACGAAGCGCCCGGCGCGCCAGCCGAACTGCGCCTGCAGCCGTGACAGGTAGCCGGCGTCGTCGAGCGCCAGCAGTTCGCTCGCGTGCTGCGGGCGGCAGGCCCAGATCACGCCCAGTGTGCCGTCGTACAGCGGCAGCACGGCGAGCGCCCCGGTGCGCGTGAAGCGCTCGTAGGCGATACCCTGATGCGCCCGATCCGTCGCCACGGTGGCGACGACCGCCAGCTGATCGTAATCCACCACGTCTGCTGCGATGCCGGCGACCGCGCGGATCTGGGAGTGCGCGCCGTCCGCGGCGACCACCAGGCGCGCCAGCACCGGCTCGCGCGCTCGGGCAGCGCTCACCACCGTGAAGCGCACGGCGTCTGCGCTGATCACGAAGTCCTGCGCACGGGCGGGGATCCGCAGCGCCAGGTCCGGGCTCGCTGCGAGCCTGTCCCACAGCGCCACGCCGATCGTGCGGTTCGCGACCACGTAACCGAAGGCATCGATCCCGTGCTCGGCGGCGTTGAGGCGCGCGAACCCGAATCGCCCCGCCTCCGAGACGTGAATGGCGCGGATGGCTGCGGCCGCGGGCGCAATCGCCTCCCAGCACCCGAGGCCCTCGAAGATGCGGCGGCTGGCGTTGCCCAGCGCCGTGGTCCGTTCGTCGAAGCTCGCCTGCCCCGCCGCCCCGAGCGGGGAGCTCTCTACGAGCAACGACCGCACGCCGGTTCCGGCGAGGCCGGCGGCGAGACTCGCACCGACCATGCCGCCACCGACGATGGCCACGTCGACATCGAGGGGCTTCACGCGGCTGCGCCCCGCGCCATGAGCGCTTCGATCTGATCGGCATCCTTGGGTGCGCGCGCGGTGAGCACCTCCGCTTCGCGTCGCGTCACCACCACGTCGTCTTCGATGCGGATGCCGATATTGCGGAAGCGCTTGGGGACCCCCCGCGCACCGGCGGGCAGATAGATCCCCGGCTCGATGGTCATCACCATGCCCGGCTCGAGCACCCGCCACTCATCGCCCACCTTGTAGTCGCCGACGTCGTGCACGTCCAGGCCGAGCCAATGACCCGTGCGGTGCATGAAGAAGCGCCGGTAGGCGCCGCTGCGAATGAGCGCGGCGACCCGACCCGCGAGGAGCCCGAGCTTCACCAGTCCCTGGGTGATAACCCGCACCGCCGCCTCATGTGGCTCGTTCCAGTGGTTGCCGGGCCGCACGCGCTCGATCGCCGCCCGGTTTGCTTCCAGCACCACTTCGTAGACCGCGCGCTGCTCGGGAGTGAAGCGACCGTTGACCGGGAAGGTGCGGGTGATGTCGGAGGCATAGCACTCCAGCTCGCAACCCGCATCCACCAGCAACAGATCCCCGTCGGCGAGCGGCTGGTTGTTTTCCCGGTAGTGAAGGATGCAGCTGTTACGGCCGCCGCCCACGATCGGTTGGTAGGCGGTATCGGCATTGTGGCGCCGGAATTCGTGCAGCAGCTCCGCCATCACCTGGTACTCGGTGGCTCCGGGGCGGCAGAAGCGCATCGCCCGCTGGTGTGCCCGGGCGGCGATGCGCGCCGAGCTGCGCAGCAGCGTGAGCTCGTGCCGCGACTTGTAGAGCCGCATGTCGTGCAGCACGTGATCGAGCGCCCCGAACTCCTGCGGCGGGTGGCGCCCGTTGCGCGCCTGGGTGCGCAGAGCATTGACCCAGCCGACCACGCGCTGGTCGAAATCCGCGTAAGCCCCCATGGTGTAGAACACGCGGGTGCGGTTCTCCAGCAACCCGGGCAGGATCTCGTCGATATCGGTGATTGGGAACGCATCGTCCGCCCCGTAGTCACGCGCAGCGCCCGCCGGACCCGCCCGGCGCCCGTCCCAGGTTTCGCGGGTCGGATCGCGCTCACGCACAAACAGGATGTACTCGGCGTGTGGCCGGCCGGGCACGAGCACCGCCACCGCTTCAGGCTCACCGAAGCCGGTGAGGTAGTGAAAGTCGCTGTCCTGGCGGTACGGATATTCGACGTCGCTGTTGCGGTGGCGCACCGGGGCGGCGGGCAGCACGGCGATGGAGTCGCGTCCCATCAGGCGCATCAACTGGCGGCGGCGGCGTGCAAACTCGTCTCTCGCCATGAGCTGCGCCCTTCAGTGCAGGGGCGCCGCGGATGGCGCCGGCGGCCGGCGGGCGGCGGCCAGCTCCTCGAACAGCAGCTGCACGCCCACCCGTACGAATTCCACCAGCTCTGCGTAGGCGCTCTCGTTCGACTCCTCCCCCTGCCCGGCGTCGACCGCGGCGCGGGAGATCTCGCCGAAGTCGCGCACGATCTCACCAACCTCCCCGGGCAGTTCGCCGGCGTCCGGGATGGCACCGGCGCCCAGTCCGTAGAGAAATCCCTGGCACCACTCGGCCAGCGCCACGGTGCGCACATCGATCGATTGTGCATCCTCGGGCAGCAGCAGTTCGAACTCCATGTCAGGCTGCAGCAGGGCGTCTGCAGTCGCTGCGTACAGTGCCCGCAGGCTGGCAGCCGCGGCGGGCCCAGCGCGCCCCTCGGGCAGGATCTCGCGCAGCCAGTCCTCGAAGCGGTAGCCGCCCGCGCCACACAGACAACCGGCAAGCGTGCCGTGCGCCTCGGCCGCGTCGGCGTGCGAGCGTGCCTGCGCCAGCAGTTGCTGGATGTGGTTGTAGTCGGGCTGATTCATACGCGCACGGCTCATTATAATTGACCGTACGAAGAGCGCGGCTCTATAGTCCGCGCCATGAGCGACACGACAAGAACACAACTCGATCTCGAGCTGACCCGGCTCACCAAACGCATCGAAGAGCTGATCACGAGCGTGGGGCACCTGAAGGAAGAGAATCGCGCGCTGCGGGCGCGGCACGAGTCGCTCGCGGGGGAGCGCGCCGCGCTCATGCACAAGAACGAGCAGGTGCGCACGCGCGTGGAGGCCATGATCGGTCGCCTGAAGACCCTGGAGCACGGCGCATGAGCCACCAGGATCAGGCGCGGGTGAGTGTCCGCATCATGGAGAAGGAATACGTGGTCGCCTGCCCCTACGAGGAGCGTTCCGCGCTGCTGGATGCCGCCGAGTTCCTCAATGCGCGCATGCGCGAGATCCGCGACAGCGGCAAGGTCGTGGGCCTCGACCGCATCGCGGTCATGGCCGCGCTCAATCTGGCGCACGAGTACCTGCGAGTGAAGGATCGCGAGTCACTGGCTGACAGCGGTGTGGGCGGCCGGGTGCGCGCGCTGCGCGAGCGCGTGGAAGGCGTGCTCGGCAAGGGCCAGCAACTCGAGCTGTGACGCAGGCCGCGGCCCGCCGCTTACCTAAGGCGCGCTACCTACCCTTGGTGTAAAGTGCTCGTGGCGTCGCCTGCGGTGTTCGACAAGTGGGCCGGGTTACCTCGGACCCTAATTGAAACACCCTCGGGACTTTCGGCTTGCGCGCAGCGCTGTGCAAGTCCGCCTCGGAGCGGAAAGCCTTACCTGCCGCAGCTCGTCCCACTTGTTGCTCTGGTTCGAGAGCAACGGCCCGCACCGGCACATGCGGGTGGCGCTACCTGAATCCTCACCGGGCGGCGCCCGCAGACAGCTGCGGGCGAGCCTCGTTGCCCGGCGCCGCGGCGTGCCGGCGCGCGAGCGCCAGAGCACCTCGCTCCTCGTGGCGCGCAACGTCGACCGGGCCCTGCAGCTGCGCTCGCACTGGCGTATCGCGGTGTATGCCGCCCTGCCCGATGAGCTCGACACCGCCCCGCTCATCGCGCTGGCGCAGGAGCGCGGCTGCCGCCTCTACCTGCCGCGCATCGACCGGCGGCGTGCCTCGCGCGCCATGCAGTTCGTGGAAATGCGCGGCCCGCTGCGCCTTAACCGCCTGGGGATTGCCGAGCCTGCGGCGGCGGCCACGATCGGCGCGCGCTGGCTGGACGTGGTGTTCCTGCCGCTGGTGGGGTTCGATCGGCGCGGCGTGCGCCTCGGAACTGGCGGTGGCTATTATGACCGCGCATTCGCGTTCCGGCGCTGGCGCAGCGCCTGGTTCGCGCCGCGCCTGGTGGGTCTCGCCTATGGCTTCCAGCAGCTCGAGCACATCACGGCCGCGGCCCATGACGTGCTGATGGATGCGGTAGTGACCGAAGAGGGGATCATCCGATGCGCTACTGGCTGATGAAGACCGAGCCCGGCACCTTCGGCGTCGAGCATCTCGCCGCCGCCCCGCGCAGCACCACCGCGTGGGACGGGGTGCGTAACTTTCAGGCGCGCAACATGCTGCGGGATGAGGTGCGCCGGGGTGACCAGGCGTTTCTCTACCATTCCGGCGCGGTGCCGGGCATCGTCGCCGTCATGCAGATCGTGAAGCAAGGCTACCCCGATCCCACCGCCTTCGATCGCAAGCATCACCACTACGATCCCGATAGCGATCCCGCGAATCCGCGCTGGTTCATGGTGGACGTGCAGTTGAAGCGCCGCCTCGCGCGTACCATCGCGCTCGAAGAACTGCGAGCGCATGCCGGCAAGGAGCTCAAGGGTATGGTGCTGTTGCGCCCGGGCAATCGACTGTCGATCACGCCGGTGGAAGCCGCGCACTGGAAGTTCATCCTCTCGCTCGAGTGACTCGCGAGAGCGGTGCTGCGCGCCGCGCGCGAGTCCTCATGCGCGCTCGCCTTAGCACACTTCACCGTGTGCTCGCTTGTAATTTCGATTCGCGTGTATATACTCGGGCCCCGGACTAACCCGTCAATTGGAGAGCCAACATGGCGAAGGCAAAGAAGAAGGCCAAGAAGAAAGCTGCTAAGAAGAAATAGGCCTTAACTCGGCGGTCGCGAAAGTGGCCGCCGAGTCGTATTCGAAGACTGTGCCCGCTGCTGACGCGGGCACAGTCGTTTCTGGAAGTCACCGGCGCGCGGGGTGGCGATGGATGCTGAGGCAAACAAGCGGCGTGCGGCGCTGGCGGCGCTGGAACTGGTTCCCAGCGGGGTCACGATCGGCGTCGGCACCGGCTCCACGGTGAACCTGTTCATCGAGGCCCTCGCCGCCAATCCCGCTCGTGTGCGCAGCGCCGTGTCGAGCTCGCAGGCGAGCAGTGCACGGCTGCGCGCCGCAGGCGTCGCGGTCGTCGATCTGAACGAGCTCCCCGACCTCGCCCTCTACGTCGACGGCGCCGATGAGGCGACTGCCGCCCGGCATCTGATCAAGGGCGGCGGCGGCGCCCTCACACGCGAGAAGATCCTCGCCGCGGCCGCGCAGCGCTTCGTGTGCATCATCGACGACACCAAGATGGTCACCACGCTCGGCCGTTTCCCGTTGCCGATCGAGGTCATTCCCATGGCGCGCGCGCTGGTCGCCCGGCAGCTCACCGCGCGCGGCGGCCGACCGCTCTGGCGCCAGGGGTTCGTCACCGACAACGGCAACCACATCCTCGACGTGCACGATCTCACCATCGCTGATCCGGTCGCGCTCGAGCGTGAGCTCAACCAGATCACGGGCGTGGTGACCGTCGGACTGTTCGCGGTCCGCCCCGCAGACGTGCTGCTGGTCGGCACCCCGCACGGCGTCCAGACCCGCTAGCAAACGCTCTGGGAACGCCGGCAGGCGAGGTTCCTGCCGTGTGAGTTCCGCCGCTGCCTTTCGAGCCTCGATTCCTGCCGCTCATCCCCGCGGAACAGCCCGCTTCACGCGCAGGCTTTGTCCTTTTGCGGGCAGACAGCATCAAATCGAACGGGAAACGCAACGTGGAGAGCCGCAATGAGCAACTGCAAGACGATCGGTGCTGCGTCCTCAGGCCTGGTGGCTTTGGCGTCCGCTGTCTGCCTGCTGGGCAGCGCCCAGGCGCCGGCGTCGGATACGGCGAATGCTCAGCACAGCGTGACCGTCAGCTACCGCGACCTGAATCTGTCCACGGTCGATGGTGCCACCACCCTCTATCGGCGCATCAGCGGCGCCGCACGGTTAGCCTGCGGAGAGCGGGATCACAGCCTCTTCGAGCAACGCCACTGGGAGAGCTGCGTTCAAGGTGCAATCGCCGGTGCTGTCGCCACGGTGAACAACCCCCTGCTCAGGACCGTGCACAGCCGCGAGACCCCTCGGACCCACGTGACGGCCATGCTGGCCAGGTAAAAATGGAAAGGGCCCGTCACATGGACGGGCCCTTTCAATTGGCTGGGGGACTAGGATTGCTCGGCGCCTGCGGCGCCTCGGCCCTTCGGGCCCGACAGCTTCGCTAACGCGAAGCCGTCGTCCAACCGCGCTCGAAGACTCGCGCGGTTGTCGAACCTTCGGTTCTCATCCTAGTCAGCCGCACCTCCGGCCTAGAAATGGAAAAGGCCCGTCACATGGACGGGCCCTTTCAATTGGCTGGGGGACTAGGATTCGAACCTAGGTAAACGGAGTCAGAGTCCGTTGTCCTACCACTAGACGATCCCCCAGGAGGGCGGGATACAAAATCGAGCGGGCGAGCACCGAGCTGTGTGCCCCGCGTAAGCCCGAAACGCTTAACGCTTCGAGTACTGCGGCCCGCGGCGAGCCTTGCGGCGTCCGACCTTCTTGCGCTCGACTTCACGCGCATCGCGCGTCACGAAGCCCGCAGCGCGCAGCGGCTTGCGCAGGCTCTCATCGTACTTGATGAGCGCGCGGGTAATGCCGTGACGGATCGCACCCGCCTGGCCGGTGATGCCGCCGCCGTCGACCTTGACGGCGATGTCGAAGCTGCTGACAAGCTTCACCGCCTCGAGCGGTTGGCGCACGATCATGCGGCCGGTCTGGCGGCCAAAGAAGTCGTCGAGCGTACGGTCGTTCACCGTGATACGCCCGCTGCCGGGCTTCAGGTACACGCGCGCCGTCGCGGTCTTGCGGCGGCCGGTACCGTAGTGATTCTGCTGGGTCGCTGGCATGTACGGTCCTATTGAATCTCGAGCGGCTTGGGCTGCTGCGCCTTGTGGGGATGTTCGCCGCCTGCAAACACGTGCAGCTTCCTGAACATGCGGCGGCCGAGCGGGTTCTTCGGCAGCATGCCCTTGACCGCGAACTCGATCACGCGCTCGGGGTGCTCACTGAGGAGCTTCTCCAGCGCGATCGACTTGATGCCGCCGATATGGCCGGTATGGTGGTAATAGATCTTGTCGGAGAGCTTGCGCCCGGTGACACGGATCTTCTGGGCGTTGACCACCACGATGTGGTCGCCCATGTCCACGTGCGGGCTGTAATCAGCCTTGTGCTTGCCCTTGAGACGATGGGCGATCTGTGAGGCCAGCCGCCCGAGCGTCTTGTCGCTGGCGTCGACGACGAACCAATCGCCACGGACGGTACCGGGCCTGGCAAATACGGTCTTCATAGGTCACTCGTGGCGGTGCGCCCGCCGTCGGGGAAAACCCTGGACGGCCGGGGCCGAAAAAAGGCGGGGAAGTGTACTCAAGCAGGTGCGGCAATGCAAAGGCGCCCCGGGAGCGCCCCTTAAGGGGCCTAAGCGCTCCCGGCCGTAGGGTTTGTCAGTCCGGATTGCCCCTATAATAGAAGACTTAGATATGGAGTCAGGTCCCCTTCTCGACTCTGCCATCGCCGCCCTTGACCGTGGACTGCGCTCCGTCTTTGCGCCCGCCAGGACGTCCCGGCCCGTCCCGGGCGGTTCGGTCCAGGGGCCGGACTCCCCGCCCCTGCCGGTTGCGGAACGGCGTGCCAGCGCGGCCCTCATGCGCGTCAACCACGCCGGCGAGCTCGCTGCCCAGGCGCTCTATCACGGTCAGGCCTTCGTCGCCCGCTCCGTCGCGACGCGCGACATGCTGATGGCCGCGGCGCGCTCCGAATCCGATCATCTCGCGTGGTGTGAGACGCGCCTGAAGGAGCTCGCCGCGCGTCCGAGTCTCCTCAATCCGCTCTGGTACGCAGGGTCCTTCGCCATCGGTGCCGCCGCCGCGCTGCTGGGCGATCGCGCCAGCCTGGGGTTCGTGGCCGAGACCGAGCGTCAGGTCGAAGGGCACCTCGATGATCACCTCGGTAGACTCCCGGCAGGCGACGCTCGCAGCCGTGCGATACTTGAGACCATGAGGGCGGAAGAGATCGCGCACGGCGCGGCGGCCGCGGCCGCCGGCGGCGCCCCTCTGCCCGCACCGGTGTGCGCGCTCATGCGGTACACCGCCCGTGTCATGACAGGCACTGCCTACTGGGTTTGATCCCGGGAGCCGCTATGGAAGAGAACATCAAGCCCTTGAGCGAGATTCCCGCGATCAACCGGTTCCTGAGTTACTGCCGCATCCGCGCGGTCCCCTCCAAGACCGTGGTCATTCACGCCGGCGACCTGCCGGACGTCCTCTACTACATCATCAGCGGCTCGGTGGAAGTGATGATCGAGGACGAGGAAGGCAATGAAATGGTGCTGGCCTACCTCAACCGCGGGCAGTTCTTCGGCGAGATGGGCCTGTTCTACGAGCAACCGACACGCAGCGCCTGGGTCCGCACGCGCAACCAGTGCGAGCTCGCGGAGATGACTTACCCGCGTTTCCGGCAGATTGCCGCGGAGAGCCCGGGACTGGTGTTCGAGCTCGCCACACAACTGGCCACGCGCCTCGACCGTACCAACCGCAAGCTGGGCGATCTCGCCTTCGTCGATGTCACCGGCCGCGTGGCTCACGCCATCATGGATCTGTGCGGCGAACCGGACGCCATGACGCACCCGGAAGGCATGCAGATCAAGGTCAGCCGTCAGGAGCTCTCGCGCCTGGTCGGCTGCTCGCGCGAGATGGCGGGCCGGGTGCTCAAGGTGCTGGAGGAGCAGGGCCTGTTGCGCGCCACCGGCAAGACCATCGTCGTCTTCAACGCCCGGCCGAAGATGAAGACCCGCCCGGTCATCGTGCCCGCGAAGCCAGCTGCGGCGGCCGCCAACAAGGTCACGAGCCCGCTCGACCTCGACGACGATGAGGATGATGACGAGGACGACGAGAACGAGAACGAGTAGCGCGAGACCCGCGGCTCATCCCGCGGCGCAGCGCCCCGGCCGCCGCGCCTGAGGGGCCACCGCTTCACAGGGCGATCTGGCGCCGCATCTCCCGGATAGTCTGAGCGTAGTCGCGACTGCCGAAGATCGCCGATCCCGCGACGAATGTGTCCGCTCCGGCTTGGGCCGCAGAACGGATGTTATCGGTCTTGATCCCGCCATCGACCTCCAGGCGCACCGCGCGGCCGGTGCTGTCGATGCGGGCGCGCGCGGCGGAGAGTTTGCGCAAGGTGGCCGGAATGAACTTCTGCCCGGCAAAGCCGGGATTCACCGACATGATGAGCACCATGTCGAGCAGCTCGAGGGTGTAGTCGAGGTAGTCGAGCGGCGTGGCGGGATTGAACACCAGTCCCGGCCGGCAGCCGTGCTCGCGGATCAGGCCGATGGTGCGATCGATGTGCTCGGAGGCCTCCGGGTGAAAGGTGATGAACGTGGCGCCGGCGGCGGCGAAGTCCGGCACGATGCGATCGACCGGGCGGACCATCAGGTGCACGTCGATCGGCGCCTTGACGCCGTGCCTGCGCAGCGCCTCGCACACCATCGGACCGATGGTGAGGTTCGGCACGTAGTGGTTGTCCATCACGTCGAAGTGAATGAGATCGGCGCCGGCGGCGAGCACCGCGTCGACCTCCGCTCCGAGCCGCGAAAAATCGGCAGATAGAATCGATGGCGCAATCCAGGCGGGCTGCATGGCCACAGTCTAACCCCGATCGAGACTCAAGCTGTCAGGCGCGCGAGCGCCTCGCGGTACTTGTCGCTGGTGCGCGCGATGATCTCGGGCGGCAGTTTCGGTCCCGGCGCCTGCTTGTTCCAGTCGAGGGTCTCCAGGTAGTCGCGTACGAACTGCTTGTCGAAGCTCGGCGGACTCGCGCCCGCGCGATAGCTGTCCGCGGGCCAGAAGCGCGAGGAGTCCGGCGTCAGCACTTCGTCGATGAGCGTCAGTCTGCCGTGTGGATCGACGCCGAATTCGAACTTGGTGTCGGCGATGATGATGCCGCGGCCGCGCGCGTGCTCGGCCGCGAACCCATACAGCGCCAGCGCGGTGTCGCGTACCGCAGCGGCAAGCTCCGCACCGATGAGCCCGGCCAGTTGCTCGAAACTGATGTTCTCGTCGTGAGCGCCCATGCGCGCCTTGGTCGCCGGCGTGAACAGCGGCTGCGGCAAGCGTCCCGCCTGCTTCAGACCCGCAGGCAAGGCGATGCCGCACACCCGCCCGCTCGCCTGGTAGTCCTTCCAGCCCGAGCCGATCAGATAGCCGCGCACCACCGCCTCGACGGGCAGCGCCTTCAGGCGCCGCACGATCACCGTCCGACCGGCCAGCAGGGCGCGTTCGCCCTCCTCGCTAACCACCTCCGCCGGATCGCGGCCCGTCAGGTGATTCGGCACCAGGTGCCGGGTGCGCGCGAACCAGAAGTTGGATATGCCGTTCAGCACCCGCCCCTTGTCGGGAATCGGATCGGGCAGCACCACGTCGAAAGCCGACAGTCGGTCGGTGGTCACGATGAGCATGGTGTCGTCATCGACGGCGTAGATGTCGCGCACCTTGCCCTCGTGGATGCGGGTAAGGCCGCTGAGTTCGGTGCGGTAAACGACGGGCGCCGGCATGCATTGGTACTATAGCGACCCTTTGAGCCTGCGACACCCTTCGAGCGCGACGCCCAGCTATGAGAATGAAATGGATCGGCAAACTCACCGGCGGGCTGCTGGGTGCGGTCGCGCTCGGTCCGATCGGGGCCGCGCTCGGCGTGCTGCTCGGGCACCAGTTCGATGAGCACGGCGAGGAGCTGCAGGCGCGAGTGTTCGCGGGCGAGGACGTCGCTGCGATCGGCGAGCGCTTCTTCCGCGCCACCTTCCGTGTCATGGGCTGTCTCGCCAAGGCCGACGGCCGCGTGTCGGAGCGGGAAATCTCCGCCGCGCGCGCCGTCATGGGCGAGCTGCGCCTCGATGGCCCGCAGGTGCGCGAGGCGATCGCCTGCTTCAGCGCCGGCAAGCTCCCGGCCTTCGACCTCGGCAGCGAACTCGTCGCCCTCAGACGCGCCTGCCGCGGGCGGCCCGCCCTGCTGCGCGTGTTCCTCGAGGTCCAGGTGCGCTGGGCGCTCGCCGGCAACGATCTGCAAGGCCCGGTGCGGCCCCTGCTGGGACGAATCGCCGCCGCGCTGGGGATCTCGTCCGTCGAGCTGGCGCAGGTCGAGGCGGTGTTGCGCATCCAGCGCGGGGGCTCTCGCCCGGGCGAGGCGCGTGGTGCCGGCACCCCGGCACGCGACCGCTCGCTCGAGGAGGCCTATCGCGTGCTCGAGACCAGCGCGGGCGCGAGCGATGAGGCGGTCGTCAAGGCCTACCGCCGGCAGCTGCACCGCCATCATCCCGACAAGCTCAAGGCCAACGGCTTGCCGGAGTCGATGATGGCGCACGCCAAGCAGCGCACGCAGCAGATCATCGAAGCCTACGAACTGATCCGCGAGCGCCGCGGCATGAGTTAGGCGCGCTGCGCCCACTCCTCAATGATGCCCTGGATCGCGCGCACGCCATCGGTCAGCGCCGCCGGCCCCGGCTGCAGGATGAGCGCTGACTTGATCTCGCGCACGTAGCCGTCGCGTACCGCCGGGATGGCGTCCCAGCCGGGCCGCGCACCCAGGCGCTGCGGCTGGAACTTCTTGCCGCACCACGAGCCGAGCACGATGTCGGGAGCGCGGCGTGGCACTTCCAGCGGATCGGCGATGATGCGATTGCGCCCCAGCCCCTGGCGCGCGAGCTCGGGGAAGCACTCCTCGCCCCCGGCAAGCTGCACCAGCTCGGACACCCACTGGATGCCGCTGATCAGGGGATCGTCCCATTCCTCGAAATACACGCGCGGACGGCGCGCCAGGGCGGCCGCGCGCACGCGCACCTGCTCCAGTCCCGCGCCCAGCTCATCCACCAGCGCCTGCGCCTTGGCCTCGCAGCCGATCATGCCGCCCAGCGTGCGGATCATGCGCAGGATGTCCGCGACGCTGCGGTGATTGAAGACGTGCACCTCGAGGCCGGCACGCACCAGCTCGGCGGCGATGTCGGCCTGCAGGTCGGAGAAGCCCAGCACCAGGTCCGGGCGCAACGCCACGATGCGGTCGGTACGGGCACTGGTGAAGGCGGAAACCCGCGGCTTTTCGCGGCGTGCGCGTGGCGGGCGCACCGTGAAGCCTGAGATACCGACGATGCGCCAGTCCTCTCCGAGCCGATACAGCGTCTCGGTGGTCTCTTCGGTCAGGCACACGATCCGCTGTGGAAATCCTGAAATTGCCGTCATGGGGCACCGCACCTCAAAGGCGGTGAGCACTGTATCCTTAAGGCATGTGGATGCGCATCTGGGCATTTCTCGACTGGTGCTTCTTCGGACCGGCCTCGGCGCGCGCCGGCCTGCTCGGCGGGAGTCTGCGCGTGCTGCGCTACCCGTATGCGGTGGTGCGTGACCTGGCGCGCGGGGAAATCAACCTGCGCGCCATGAGCCTGGTGTACACGACGCTCCTGTCGCTCATCCCGCTGCTCGCCTTCAGTTTCGCCGTGCTCAAGATCTTCGGCGGGCGCCGCGACCTTGAGCCGATCGTCTACGAGTTCTTTCGCCCGGTGGGCGGTGCGGCGGCGACCGAGCTCACCACGCGCGTGCTGCAGTTCGCCAGCCACGTCAGCAGCGGCGTGGTGGGATCGGTGGGCCTGGCGCTGCTCGCCTGGACGCTGCTGGGTACCATCAAGAAGGTCGAGGACAGCTTCAACTTCCTGTGGCACGTGGACCAGCCGCGCAGCCTGGCGCGCCGGCTCGCCGAATACACGAGCCTGCTCATCGCCGGCCCGGTGCTGCTGGTGGGCTTCGTGGGCCTGTCGCACGCAGCCCTGGCGAGCGCTCCGGTGCAGGAAATGGTGCACCTGCCCCTGCTGCAGCGCCTGCGCGGCACGGGTATCGGCCTGGCGCCCTACGTGATGGTCACGGGGTTCTTCACCGCACTCTACATGATGATTCCCAACACCCGCGTGCAGTGGCGCGCAGCGCTCATCGGGGCGCTGGTGGGTGGCGTCCTGTGGGCGGCGGTCGGCAAGATGTTCACCGCGTTCGTCATGTACTCCACGCGCCTCACCATGGTGTACGCCGGATTCGCCTTCGTGGTGGCGGCGCTGCTGTGGACATATTTCGGCTGGCTGATCCTGCTCGCCGGTGCGCAACTGTCGTTCTACGTGCAGAACCCCACCTACTTGCGCCTGGGGCTGCAGCAGCTGCGGCTCTCGAGCGTGGAGCTCGAGCAGTTGGCCCTGAAGCTGATGTACTTCGTGGGCCGCACGCACGTCGCCGGCGGCTGGCGCTGGAGCGTTAATCGCCTCGCCACCGAGCTCGGGCTGCCCGGCATCGCGGTGGCGCAGATGGCCGCGACGCTCGAGCGCGCAGGACTGCTGATCGTCACGGACGACGACGAGCTGGTCCCGGCGCGCGACATCGGGGGCATCAGCGTGTACGAGATACTCGATATCGCGCGCAATCACGGCAGCGGCCACGTCGCGCCCCGCAACCTGCCCATTCCCCCGGTCGACCGGCTGCTGGCCGGTGTCGAGGACGCGCGCCGCCATCGCTGCGGCGAGCTCACGCTACGCGACCTGGTCGATGAGGCTGCGCGGCCGGCGCTGCAGCTCACTCCCCGGCAATCGTCATCTCGCTGAGCAGCACCGAGCCGGTGCGGATACCGCCGCGCACGTCGCAATCGTCGCCGAGCGCCACGATGTGCCGGTACATGGGCCTCAGATTGCCGGCGATGGTGATCTCGTGCACCGGATACGCGATGGCGCCGCGCTCCACCCAGAAGCCGCTCGCGCCGCGCGAGTAGTCCCCGGTCACCCCGTTCACGCCCTGTCCCATCAACTCGGTCACCAGGAGCCCCGTGTCCAGGCGGTTGAGGAACCCGGCAGCATCCAGCGCTCCCTCGGCGCTGGTCACGATGAGGTTGTGAACGCCGCCGGCGTTGCCGGTGGTGGTCAGCCCCAGACGCCGCGCGGAGTAGCTGCCCAGCACGTAGCCACTCACCACCCCGTCGCGCACCAGCTCGCGATCGCGCGTGGCGGCGCCTTCCTGGTCGAACGGGCTGCTGGCGAGGCCTTTACGGATGTGCGGCCGCTCCTGCATCTGCAGGAACGCCGGGAAGATCTGCTCGCCGGCCGCGTTCAGCAGGAACGAGGACTTGCGGTACTGGCTGGTGCCGCTGATCGCGCCGACGAAGTGCCTGAACAGGCCGCGCGCCACGTCGGGTGAGAAGGCCACCGGGACCTTGCGGGTGGTGAGGCGGCGCGCACCGAGCCGCGCCACGGCGCGTACACCTGCGGTGCGGCCGACGCTGGCGACACCTTCAAGCTCTGTCGGGTCGCGCGCGATGGTGAACCAGTAGTCGCGCTGCATGTCATCGCCGGCCTGCGCGATGAGGGAGCAGCTGACCGAGTGGCTGGTGGCCGAGTAGCCGGCGAGAAAGCCGAGCGAGTTGCCGTAGACACCCGTGTGGCGCTGGCTGCTCACGGATGCGCCCTCGGAGTTGGTGATGCGCGGGTCCACACCCAGGCCCGCGGCCTCACATTCGCGCGCCAGCTCGATCGCGCGCTCCGGGGTGACGTCCCAGGCGTGATCGAGATCGAGGTCGGGGATCTCGCGGGCGAGCGCCTCGGGCTCCACCAGCCCGGCATACGGGTCCGCGGCGGTGTAGCGGGCGATCGCACAGGCCTTTTCCACCGTCTCGCGCACCGCGGCGGCCGCCAGGTCCGCGGTACTCGCCGAGCCCTTGCTCTGCCCGAAGTAGACGGTCACTCCGAGGCCGCGGTCGCGCTGATACTCGAGCGTGTCGACCTCGCCCAGCCGCACGCTCACGGACAGCCCCTGGGCGAGCGAGGCGTCGGCTTCGCACTGCAAGGCGCCCCGGCGGCGTGCTTCCTCGAGCGCGAGACTGGCGACGTCAGCGAGTTGGCGGATTGGCCCGGATTCGGGTGGTGGTTGCATCGTGCGTGATTCGGCTGAGCGTTAGGCTTAAATTGTAGCTTACCGCCTGGCACCGCAGCGGTGAGCGCACCAACGAGCCGCCCGTGACCGCCGCACCGCACGACCCCGAAGATGCTAACGACACCCCGCGGCCTCCCAGCAAGAGCGCGCGCAAGCGCGCTGCGCACGACGCCCAGCACCTGGGCGAGGCGCTGGTGCGCCTGCGCGATGCGGAGCTGGACGCCCTGCAGTTGCCGGAGGCCCTGAGCGAGGCGATCCGTGCGGCGCGCAACATCACCAGCCGCGCGGCCGCGGCGCGCCAGCGCCAGTACATCGGCAAGCTGATGCGCGCGGTGGACGTGGAGCCGATCCGCGCCGCGCTCGCCGCGCATAGCGAACATGCCGCACGCGAGAGCGAGCGTTTCAAACGTGTCAGTGCCTGGCGCGAGCGGCTGATCGCTGAAGGGCCGACGGCCCTGGCGGAGCTGGCGCGCTGGCGACCGGATCTCGATCGAGCGCAATGGGAGCGGCGTGTCAGCGCCGCCCAGGCGGAGCGGCGCCGCGCCGCCGGCGCCGGCGCGGCTGCCAGGGAGCTGTTTCGCGCGCTGCGCGCATTGTTCGATACAATGCCGTGATGAAACCGCTCGTCGGCATCATTATGGGCTCATCGTCCGACTGGGAGACGATGCAGTCCGCCGCGGAGGTGTTGGACAAGCTCGCGGTCCCATACGAAGTGCGCGTCGTGTCCGCGCACCGTACCCCCGACCTGTTGTTCGAATACGCCGCAGGCGCACGCGCGCGGGGACTTGAGGTGCTGATCGCCGGCGCCGGCGGCGCCGCGCACCTGCCCGGCATGACCGCCGCCAAGACCATCCTGCCGGTGCTCGGCGTACCGGTGCAGTCGAAGTCCCTGGGGGGACTGGATTCACTGTTGTCCATCGTGCAGATGCCGGCCGGCGTGCCGGTGGCGACGTTCGCGATCGGCGCTGCCGGCGCGGCCAACGCCGCGCTGTGTGCGGCGGCCATCCTCGCCAACCGGCACCCCGCCATCGCCACGGCGCTGGAAGCCTATCGCGAGCGTCAGACCGCCGGCGTGCTCGGCAACCCCGATCCGCGCGCGACGCCGCGCACATGACGGTCGGCATCGTGGGCGCCGGCCAGCTCGGCCGCATGCTCGCTTTGGCGGGCTATCCGCTGGGGCTGGATTTCCTGTGTCTGGACCCCTCGAGCGAGGCGCCCGCGGGCCGGGTCGCCCCCCTGCTGCACGGCGCCTTCACCGATCAGCGGCTCCTCGCCCGTCTGGCGCGCCGTTGCGAGGTCCTGACCTTCGACTGGGAGAACGTGTCGGTTGCGAGCCTGCGAGCCGTGGCGCGCCTGCACGGCGCGCGTATCTGTCCGCCGATCGCGGCGCTCGCCGCCGGCCAGGACCGGGTGGCCGAGAAGCGCCTGTTCGAGCGCCTGAGGATTCCCACCACCCGCTGGCGCGCCGTGAGCTCACGCGCGCAGCTGACGCGCGCCATCGCCGCCATCGGCCTGCCCGGTGTGCTCAAGACACGCCGGCTCGGCTACGACGGCAAGGGTCAGGCCGTGATCCGCACGGCGGCGGATGCCGGGCGGGCCTGGAGCGCGCTCGGCACGGCACCGCTGCTCTATGAGGAGTGGATCCCGTTTGATTGCGAGGCGTCGATCATAGGCGCGCGCAGCGTCAGCGGCCGGCTCGCGGTCTATCCGCTGTGCGGCAACGTCCACGGCGCTGGTGTCCTGCGACTCACCTGCGCGCCTTTCGGGCCGCCGCGCTGGCAGCGCCTGGCCGCGCGCTATCTCAGACGCGTGCTGGCGCATTTTCGCTATACCGGCATCCTGACCATCGAGTTCTTCGTGCGCCGCGGCAGGCTCATCGCCAACGAGATGGCGCCGCGCGTGCACAACTCCGGACACTGGACCATCGAGGGCGCCGCCACCAGTCAATTCGAGAATCACCTGCGTGCCATCCTCGACCTGCCGCTCGGCGCCACGCGAGCGCTCGGGCACAGCGCCATGATCAATCTCATCGGGCAGATGCCCGCACGCGCATCCCTGCTGGCCCTCGATGGGGTGCACCTGCACGACTACGGCAAGCAGCCGCGGCCCGGGCGCAAGGTGGGTCACTGCACCGTGGTCGAGCCGACCCCCGCCCGGCGTGACGCGCGCGCACGACGCCTGCTCAAGGATTTGGCCGTCGGCGTTCGCATCCCGTAACATCGGCTGCGAGTCAACAAGCATGTATCTGGAACCCTTCAAGCTCAAGGAATTGCCGTTCCGGCTGAGCCCGGACCCTCAGTTCCTGTACCTGTCGAAGCAGCACGCCCGCGCCAAGGCCTACATGGAGTCGACCATCTGGTTCACCGACGGCTTCGTGGTGATCACCGGGGAGATCGGCTCGGGCAAGACCACGCTGATCGAATCCTTCCTCAAGGAAGTGCCGGCGGATGTGGTAGTGGCGCAGATCAACCAGACGCAGGTGTCGGCCATCGACTTCCTGCAGGCGATGCTGGTGCAGTTCGGCTTCTCGCCCTTCAAGATGCGCAAGGCCGAGCTCATCAGCACGGTCAACAACTTCCTGGTCGAGCAGTACGCCGCCGGGCGCAAGGTGCTGCTGATCGTCGATGAGGCGCAGAACCTGACCATGCGCGTGCTCGAGGAAATCCGGCTGCTGTCGGGCGTGGAGACCACCAAGGACAAGGTGCTGCGGATCATTCTCGCCGGACAGCCCGAGCTCAACGACAAGCTCGACGCGCCCGAGCTCGCCCAGCTCATGCAGCGCGTGCGGCTGCGGTTCCACCTGCAAACGCTGTCGGAGGCGGAGACGCGCAGCTACATCCAGCACCGGCTGGACGTAGCCGGAGCCGGGGACCGCGAGATCTTCGCCGCCGATACCTTTGCCGAGGTGTTTCGCTACTGCGGCGGCGTACCGCGGCTGGTCAATACGCTGTGCGATACCGCCATGATGGCCGCCTACACCGCGGATCGCAGCACGGTCACGCGCGCAGACATCATCGCCGCGGTGCGCGAGCTGCAGTGGGTGGAGTACGGCGCTCGCCCCCAGGCCCAGCCGCCCGAGACCCGCGTCCCGGCGCCCACCGCCACTGCCGAGCCCGGCGCCGCAATGGCCCGTCTGCTGGTGGCGAGCGACGGGCGCACCGTGCAGGAAGTCACCCTGCGCATCGGCCGGCTCATCGTCGGGCGCACTCCCGACAACGACCTGCAGATCGACAGCCGCTTCATCAGCCGTCATCACTGCCAGGTGATCACCACGACGCATTCCTGCGTGATCGAGGATCTCAACAGCACCAACGGCATTTACGTGAAATCCACCCGCGTACGCCGTCATCACCTCAACGACGGCGACGTCGTGCTGATCGGCAAGCACGAGTTGATTTACGTCGATGAGCGCGCGGCGCGTGGCCGCGGTGGTTTCAGCGAAACCGCGCCGCGCCTCGACGCCGAGGGCGAAGAGCCGGAGAAAGCGCCGGCGCCGCGCACGGTGCCGACTCTGGGGCCGGCGGCGGCCGGCGGGCAGGTGCCGACAGTGGAGGAGGCAGCGCCCCTCAAGTAGCCGCTAGGGCGGCTCCTCTCCGGTGAGCGAATCGGGGTTCGCGTACTGGGAGCGCAGCTGGCGGTAATCGCGCCGCCGCAGCAGCACGACGATCCCGCCGACCAGGATCACCAACCCGAGCAGGCCCGTGAGCAGACTCCACCCGCCGCGCGACGCGAGCAGGTAGCTGGCGATGAGCGCCGCGATTCCGCCGGTTATGTAAAACCAGGGCAGACCCTCGTAAACGGGACGGGAGAAGTGGTGGCTGCGTCGCGGCATGCCACCATCGTATCGCGAGCGGCCCCGAAGTTGGTACCGCCGCGATCACGCTTGTGTCAACCGAGGCCGAAGAGCTTCGCGAGCCGCTCGAGCAGGGACGGTTTCCAGCCGTCGACGCGAAAGTCCCCCTGAGGCACGACAGCGCGTCGGCTGACTTCTGCCAGCAGCTCTGCAGGCAGGTTGAGCTTCGGAGACTCGAAAGTGGCGTCATCGGCGTACATCGGATTCCTTCCTTTGTGGGTTGCGTTCGCCCGATGCACGTTACGGACTCGCGACCCGAACGGGTGTGTGGAAAATCACAGCTTCGCCATGGATCCGATTATGTCTCGGCAAGTGCGTATCAGGTACGTGACTCCGCGTAGCGACAGTGCGTACGCTTCTAAGCCGTGCCGCCGACCGTGAGTGCATCGATCCTGAGCGTCGGCTGACCGACGCCGACCGGCACGCTCTGTCCATCCTTGCCGCAGGTTCCAACACCGTCGTCGAGCTTCAGGTCGTTGCCGACCATCGAGACGCGCATCAGCACGTCAGGACCGTTGCCGATCAGGGTCGCGCCCTTGAGGGGCGCGCCCACGCGGCCGTTCTCGATGGCATACGCCTCGCTCGCCGAGAACACGAACTTGCCCGAGGTGATGTCCACCTGTCCGCCGCCGAAATTGACCGCGTAAATGCCGCGCTGCACCGAGCGGATGATTTCCTCCGGTGCATGCGGCCCGGGCCGCATGTAGGTGTTGGTCATGCGCGGCAGAGTCATGTGTGCGAAGGACTCGCGCCGGCCGTTGCCGGTCGGCTGCGCGCCCATCAGGCGGGCGTTCAACCGGTCCTGCATGTAGCCGCGCAGCACGCCGTTCTCGATCAGGGTGGTGCACTGGGTCGGCGTGCCCTCGTCGTCGATGTTGAGCGAGCCGCGGCGCGCGCTGAGCGTGCCGTCATCGACTACGGTGCACTCCGGCGCCGCAACCTGCTCGCCGACGCGGCCGGCGAATGCGGAGGTGCCCTTGCGGTTGAAGTCTCCTTCGAGCCCGTGCCCGATCGCCTCGTGCAGCAGGATTCCCGGCCAGCCCGGACCCAGCACCACCGTCATGGTGCCGGCTGGCGCCGGCCGCGCCTCGAGGTTGACGAGCGCCTGGCGCACCGCTTCGCGCGCCAGAACGAGCGGCCGCTCGCCCGCGACGAGCTCGGCGAGCGAATAGCGGCCGCCGGCGCCGGCGTAGCCCTGTTCGCGCCGGCCGCCCTGTTCCACCAGCACCGAGACGTTGAAACGCACCAGCGGACGCACGTCCGCGGCCAGCTCTCCGTCGCTGGTGGCGATGAGCACCACTTCGTGCACCGCGACCACGCTCGCGGTGACGTGCACGACGCGCGGATCGATGCGCCGCGCCTCGCGATCGACGCGTTCGAGCCAGGCGATCTTGTCCGGGGTGGCGAGCGCGGCTGCAGGGTCCGCCGGCAGATACAGCCGATGCCCGGTCTGGGCCCGCCACGGGCTGACGCGCCGCTCCCCGCCATGCAACGCGATGGCGCGCGCGGCACGTGAGGCCTCCTGCAGCGCCGGCAGCACGATCTCGTCCGAATAGGCGAATCCGGTCTTCTCACCCGCGAGCGCCCGCACGCCAACTCCCTGCTCAATGCTGGCGCTGCCGTCCTTGACCATGCCGTCCTCGAGCGACCAGGACTCCTGGTGCGCGAGCTGGAAGTACAGGTCGGCAAAATCCACCGAGTGCGCCAGCACCTCCCCGAACACCCGCTCGAGGCGCCCGTCATCCAGGCCGCTCGGCCGCAGGATGAGGTCGCGGGCCAGCTTCAGCGGGTCGTCGACCGGGGATTCACTCACGGGCACCTCGTTCACGGAGGCGTATTTCCGTCCGCCAGGGTGCGGTGCAGCAGTGCCGGAAAGCTCTCGCGCACGCCCATCTGCTGCGCCAGATCCACCTCCGCCACGGCGCAGCCGCGACCGCGCGGCACGCGCTGCAGGACTCGTCCCCAGTAATCCACGACCATGCTGTCGCCGTAAGTCTCGCGTCCACTCGGATGGAAGCCGGACTGCGCCGGCGCCACAACATAGCAGAGATTCTCGATTGCCCGCGCACGCACCAGGGTCTCCCAGTGCGCCCGCCCGGTGGGACTGGTGAACGCCGACGGCACGGCCAGCAGTTGCGCGCCGGCCGCGCTCAAGTGCCGGTACAGCTCCGGAAACCTCACGTCGTAGCACACCGACAGCCCCAGCCGCCCTACCGGCGTGTCGATGACCGCGGGAGTCGAGCCGGGAGCGACGTGCGCCGACTCCCGGTAGCTCTCGGCACGCCCGGGAATATCGACATCGAACAGGTGGATCTTGTCGTAGCGGGCGACGCGCCGCCCGTCCGTGTCATACACCAGCGAGGCGGCCGCCACGCGTCCGTCGGCGCCGCTGCGCAGCGGTATCGTGCCGCCCACAATCCACAGGTGCAGGCGCCGCGCGCTCGCTGCCAGAAAATCCTGCGCCGCCCCGCTCCCGTCGGCTTCCGCCGCGCCGCGCTTGTCGGAGTCCTTCAGGCCCATGAAAGAGAAATTCTCGGGCAGCGCCGCGAGTCGTGCGCCGCGGCCCGCCGCGTCCTCGAGCAGCGCGCGCGCCTGCTCGAGGTTCGCCGTCACGTCCGGTCCGGAGGTCATCTGAATTGCGGCTACCTTCATCCCTCACCTCATTCCGCGGGCGTCACGATCGGGGCATCCCAGCTGCCGCGCAAACGCAGCGTCGCAGGCGAGCGCTCCGCGGCCGAGCCGTTGAATAACTCGCGCAGCGACAGCCACGCCGCCGCAACCCTGGGCGTCGGTCCGAGCCGGCGCACGGCAGCCGGCAGACGCTCCTCGCCACGCAGGATCCACGCCTGCTCATCGTAGTCCTGCGCCACGAGACCCGTGCGCCCGCGCACCAGGATCTCCGCATCACCATCGAAGTGCAGGTCCGAGGTCGTCGCCTGCCCGTCGTGCAGCAGGAAATTCGCGGTCAGGCTCGAGAAGTTCAGCCCCGGCGTCGTCCCGTCGCGATTCTCGGGACTCATGCCTGCGGTCAGCGCCGGCACGGCCAGCAGCGCGAAAGGAACGCCCGCGGAAGCCACCCCCGCGGCGCGCGTGACACCTTGTTCGAGCTGCATATGGAGGCGTCCGTCGAGCGTTGCAAGGGAGGCGGGCGCGGACTGCGGCCATTGCAACTCACCCTGCAGCCGTGCGTGGCTCGCGACGAGGTCCGGCCGGTAGCCGAAGGCGGACAGCGTGGCCGCGGCATTGCGGCTGTCGAGGCTGAACTGCAGGCGGCACACGCCAGCGCGGCACTGCAGCGTGCCGCGCGTGTCCTCGTGGTCGCCGGCCAGGTGCAGCTCGCTCACCTCCAGCGCGTCCGCCTGAGCTGCGAGCAGCGCCCCGAACCTGCCGAGGGAATGGCCCTGCCACTGCAGATCATCGATGGTGAGTTGGGCGGCAGGCGCGAGTGCCGCCAGCATCCCTGCCCCGAGTGCGGCGTCGCCAGGTTGCGTCAGGTTGAGCCTGGCGAGCTGCACCAGCGCCGGATGTGTGCCGTTCACCAGCGCCGGCCAGCGCGCCGTGCAGGAGAAATCCGCCGACTGCAGCTGCAGCTGTCCGCCCTCGCCGCTCGCCTGTGCCGCGACGCTCACCTCCGGGTAGCTGCGCTCGCCGACGAGCAGCTGGGAGGTCGTCAGCCGCACGCGCAGCGCAGGCAGCGCCGCATCCGGGCCGATCTGCCGCCACAGAGCGAGATACGCCGGCAGGTCGAGGCGCATGATGCGACCTTCGAGGGACAACACCGGTTCCGCGGGCGGCGTCGGTGCCGTGGACGCGAGACGTACCGCTCCGCGCTCGATGCGCCACAGCTCACCGCTGCGGGTGAGCCCCGCCCAGGCGTGCAGGCGCTCCCCGAGGCTCAGGCGCAATTGCCCGGCGTCGGACCCGGCCTGTACCTCGACGTGCAGCGGCAGCGGCGCGCCCTGCGCCTTGGCAAAGGGCTCGGGCAGGCCGCTCGCGACGCCGATCAGGTTCGAATCGGCGCGCACGCGCCAGCGCGAGCCGCCCGCATCGGCCGCCGGGAGGAACGTGAGCAGCGCGCTCCATTCGGCATTGCCCGCGAGTTGGGCGTCGTCGCTCGCTCCGGCCGCGAGCAGCGCCTGCCGCACGTCCACCAGCCCGCGCCCGGAAATCGCGAGTGCGGTCACGTCGGGCTCGCGCCGCTCCGCGACGCCGAGGCTGACCGGGCCGCCGAGCCACTGCCCGGTCAGCGTCGAGGGCTGCAGGTGGCCGGCCGTAAAGGCGAGCGTGCCGCGCAGCGTATCGATCGGCGGCAGGCCCGCCACCGCCTGCAGCTGAGCGCCATCGAGCACCGCCGTGACGCGCGCACGCACGCGCGGCTGGCGCGCCGTGGTGGCGTGCGCCGCCGCGGGCACCAGTACGTCGACATCCAGCAGCGTGTCACCGCGCAGATCGACATCCTGCAGCCCCGGGGCGTAAGCGCTGAGCTGCGGGTGTTGACGCAGCCACGCCAGCGCCTGCTGCGTGCTGGCGGTGACGCGCCCGGCGAGATGCACGGCGCGCCCACCGCGCACATCCCACTCGGCACTCGCGGCGATGAGTTGGAACGTCCCGACCTGCCCGCCGTCGATCGCGGCATGCATGTGGGGGCCGTGCCACTCGATGCGCGCATCCAGATGCTGCGTATCGGGCCACGGATCCGATCCCGCCAGGGTCGCGTCGCGCAGCCCGAGAGCGCCCCGGAACTCGGTCCCGCTACGGCTCCAGGGCGCTTGGGCCGCATCGAGCGGACCGCGCCACTCGAGATCCGCGCTCGCGATTCGTCCGGCGGTGAGCTGCGCGGCGGCGGCGCCGAACGTGGCCAGCGCACGGGCACCTAACAGCCGCTCGAGCAGCGCCACGTCGGCGTCCTTGAGAGCGACGTGCGCGTTGATCTGCGGCTGCCGGCCGGCGCCCTGGGCGCCGATTGCGCCGCTCACCGCAACACTCAGCTCACCGCGCCGCACCTCGAGGTCATCGGTGCTGATCTGCCAGCCGCCGTCCTCGGCGGCCATGGCGAGGCGCGCGGCGATGCCGAGATCAGCGAGCGCGACGGGCTGCTCGCGCGCCAGGGTGAGCTGTGCCGCATGGGCGTGCAGATCGGCTACCAGGCGCGCATCGGCTCCCGATAACTGCCCGCTCAGTCCGGTGAGCACCAGCTCGCGCGATGGCGTTGCGACCGTGAGGTTTTCCAGCTGTGCGGAAGTTCGCAGACGTGCGCCCCCGGGACGGCGTGCGTTCCAGTCGAACGTCAGCTCGCGTGCCTCCCCGCCTAAGGCCACCTGCGCCAGCGGCAGCTGCGGGGCATACCAGCGCGCGATGGCGGCGAGCACTGCGAGCGGGGCGGATTGCAACGTGCCGCGCGCCCAGGCGACGTCGGTGGCGGCGTCGACGCTGAGGGTCGCGGGCGCGGATGCGGGCTCACCGATCTCGAGCGCCTGCACCTCGAGGCGCCAGTGCGCGCCGAGCCGCGCAAGCCGCCACGCACCGCTCAGCCGCTCGATGGTGAGCGCCGCCGCAGCCGCGACCGGCGCTCGCCACTCGAGCGCCTGCGCCAGCACCGTGCCGTCGGCACTGAGGATGCTTCCGTGCGCGAACTCGGTGTGCAGCTGCAGGTTGCCCCGGCCCGCTTGCGGCAGGTAGCGCTGCAGCGGCGCATCGTCGATGAGCCCCCGCCAGCCGGCGAACTCGAGCATGCGGCCTTCGAAACTGAGGGTGCCGCTCGAGCCGGACGGCCGTGCGGGATCCCCCGTCACGGCCAAAGCCAGGTGCACGCTGGCACCGAGACTTGCGGGCAGCAGCACCAGCGCGTCGGCACTCCACGAGGAAGCCTGGCGCCGCAGCTGTGCGTGCCTGACGTTCAACGTGAGGGGGAGCGGTGCCCCGGTGAGGGGCCAGCGCAGCGTTCCACCCTGGAGGTCGATCCGTCCATCCCGCCAGCGCGACAGCAACCGTGCGCCGGCGCTCAGTACCGGCTCGTGCCCGGCGCCGCCGGCGCGCGCGCCGGTCAGGTCCGCGCCGGCCCCGAGATCGATGTCGGGATCTACCAGCGTGATGCGCCCGGCCTCCAGCCGGCCGCTGCGCACCATGCGCCAGGCATCCAGACCCACGATGAGCTGCGGCGCGCGCAGCAGCGCGCCGCGACCTCCGGGCTCACCGAGCACGACACTGTTAAACACGGCCTCAGGACCGTACCAGCCCCAGCGCACGCCAAGCTCGCTGAAGCTCACGTTGAGTCCGGTGTGCTGGCGGATCAGCTCCTCGAGCGCGGCGCGGTGTTGCGGCACGCGCGCCGCGGCCAGTTCCCAGGCAACAAGCACCACCGCGCCCAGGATGGTGGCGCCGCCGAGCATCCACAGCGCCCAGCGCAGTCCGGCGCGCGCCGAGCGCGCAGCGCCGCCTCCGGCGGCAGGGGCAACCGGCCCGGCAGCAGGCTCTGCTGGCTTCACACGCACTCTTATCCCTCAGACGAGTACGACGTCGTAGTGATCAACGCCGTAGAGGGCCTCGACCTGCAGACGGATCGGACGACCGATCTGCGCCTCGAGCTCGCCCAGGGTGGCCGACTCCTCGTCCAGGAGACGATCCACGACGTCCTGGTGAGCGAGTATCAGCAGCTCACGACTGGCAAACTGTCGGCTCTGTCGCACAATTTCCCGAAAAATCTCGTTGCACACCGTTTCGGGCGTGCGGATGAGACCGCGCCCCGAGCAGCTTGGACACGGCTCACACAGCAGATGTTCCAGGCTTTCGCGGGTGCGCTTGCGGGTCATTTCCACGAGCCCGAGCGGCGAGAGGCTCACGATGTGGGTCTGGGCGCGGTCACCGGCCAGCGAGCGCTCGAGGGCGGCGAGCACCGCGCGCCGGTGCGGCTCATCGCGCATGTCGATGAAGTCGATGATGATGATGCCGCCGAGATTGCGCAGCCGCAGTTGCCGCGCGATGCTCACCGCCGCCTCGAGGTTGGTGCGGAAGATGGTTTCCTCCAGATTGCGATGACCCACATAGGCGCCGGTGTTCACGTCGATGGTGGTCATCGCCTCGGTCTGGTCGATCACCAGGTGACCGCCGGACTTCAGCGGCACCTTGCGCTCGAGCGCCTTGGCGATTTCCTCCTCGACGCCGTTGAGGTCGAACAGCGGGCGCGGACCTGCGTACAGCTCGATCGGCGGCGCCGCCCCGGACATGAAAGCGGCGGCAAACTCCTGCATGCGCGCGTGCTCGGGCGGCGAATCCACCAGCACGCGGCTCACGCCGCGGGAGAGCTCATCGCGCAGCACCCGCAGCGACAGCGGCAGGTCCTCGTGCACCACGTTACCGGGGGCGACCTGCGCGGCGCGCGAGCGTACGTGATCCCACAGCTTGGCGAGATAGGCCATGTCCTCGCGCAGGCTGTCGGCGGTGACGCCCAGGGCCGCGGTACGCACGATGTAGCCGCCGCTCACCGCGGGGCTCAGCAGCTCCGCCAGCAGCCCCTTCAGGCGTGTGCGCTCGGCCTCGTCCTCGATGCGCGCCGACACGCCGACCCCCTCACCGCGCGGCATGTACACCAGATAGCGCGACGGCAGGCTGACGAAGGTGGTGAGACGCGCTCCCTTGGTGCCGATCGGATCCTTGATGACCTGCACCAGGATGTCGTCGCCGGCGTTCACCAGGCGCCGGATATCCTCGGGCGGCCCCTGGCCCGCGGGCGGCGCGCTCACGCCGGTATCGTCGCCGAACGTTGCGGCGATGTCGGCAGCGTGCAGGAACGCGGTGCGCTGCAGGCCGATTTCCACGAACGCCGCCTGCATGCCGGGCAGCACGCGTGACACTCGTCCCTTGTAGAGGTTGCTCACCAGTCCGCGGCGGCTGGTGCGCTCGATGTGAATCTCCTGCACCACGCCGTTCTCGAGTACGGCGGCGCGGCTCTCGCGCGGCGCGATGTTGACCAGGATCTCGACGCTCACCGCTTACGCTCCCGTGCGCGCGCCGTGCCGCCAGTACGGCACGCCCGCGGCACGCAGCAGCTCCGCCGTCTCGAACAGCGGCAGACCCATGACTCCCGAATAGCTGCCGCTCAGGTGCTCGATGAACACCGCGGCGCGCCCCTGGACCGCATACCCGCCGGCCTTGTCACGCGGCTCGCCCGTGTGCCAGTAGGCGCTGCATTCGGCGCGACTGAGGGTCCGGAAGCGCACCTCGCTCGCGCTCAGGCGGAAGCTCATCGCGCCGTGAGCCGCGAGCGCCACGGCCGTGAGTACCTGGTGCGTGCGCCCGGAGAGCCGCTCGAGCATGGCGAGACTCTCCCCCTCATCGGCGGGCTTGCCGCACACCGTCTCATCGAGCACCACGGTGGTGTCGGCGGCGAGCACCGGCAGCGCCACCCCGCTCTCACACACGGCGAGCGCCTTGGCGCGAGCCATGCGCACCACGTAATCCGCCGCGCGTTCCCCGGCCAGCAGCGCCTCGTCGATGTGCGCCGCGCTCACCACGTGCGGCACGCCGATCTGCGCCAGCAGCTCGCGGCGCCGCGCGGAGGCCGAGGCGAGACATACGAGCGGTGCAGGTTCGTGCGTTGTCATCAGTCGCGGTGATACGGGTGATGCGTCAGTATGCTGTGCGCCCGGTACAGCTGCTCGGCGAGCAGTACGCGCACCAGCGCGTGCGGCAGCGTGAGCCGTGACAGCGACAGGGTGAAGTTGCCGCGTGCCAGCACCTGCGGGGCAAGGCCGTCGGGACCGCCGATCAGGAACGCCAGATCCTCGCCCTGCTGCATACGCTCGTGCAGCCAGACCGCGAGCTCGCGCGTGGAGAGTTGCGTACCGCGCTCATCGAGGATCGCCACCTGATCTGCGGGGCGCACGGCACCGAGCAGGCGCCGGCCCTCGGCCGCAATGGCCTTGTGCGCCGTGCCGCCCGCGGTACGCGGGCCGGGCTCGATTTCGACCAGCGAGATGGCGAGGCGGGATGCGAGCCGGGCCAGGTAGTCTTCGCAGGCGCTGCGCACCCAGGCGGGCAAGCGCGTGCCCACGGCAATCACGCGCACGCGCATCGGTCCCGGTTACCGCGCGGTTCGCCGCCGCCGTGCGGCCGCACGGGAAACCGCCGGGGTGACGACCGCGGCCTCAAACGGGCCGCTGTCCCAGAGGCGCTCGAGACCATAGAACTCGCGCACCCGCGGCAGCATCACGTGCACCAGGATGTCCTGCAGGTCCACGAGAACCCATTCCCCGTCGCGGGCGCCTTCGGTCCCGAGCGGCCGGAAGCCCGCCGCCTTGGCCTTCTCCACCACGCGCTCGGCGATCGAGCGCACGTGGCGGTCGGAATTGCCGCTCGCGATCACCATCGTGTCGACAATATCGGTCAGGCCCCGCACATCCAGCACCCTGACATTCGCAGCTTTCATATCATCGAGCGCGGCCGTGACGAGGGTCTGCAACGGCGAGGCGCGCTCCTCCTTGGGGCGCAGGCGTGTGCGGGTGATCATGTGCTTAAGTGAGTTCTCCTGAAACCATCCCTCATCGGCCGGCGGGTTCTTGCTGTGCAGCATAGCACCTCGTCTCGAGGATGATCTGCCTCACCTCGTCGGGAACGAGGTAGCGCGGGTCGCGGCCCGCGATGATGAGGGAACGCAGCTCGGTCGAGGAAATCTCCAGCTGAGTCACGGCATGCACGTACACGCACCCGGAAGGTTTCTCGTGCAGCACGCGGATCGCGCCGGTGCCGTGATCGACCATGACCTCGCCCAGAGGACCGGTGGTGGGCGCCCGCCACCCCGGGCGATGAGCCACCACGATATGCGCCAGCGTCAGCAGCTCGCGCCAGCGGTGCCAGTTGGGCAAGCCGAGAAACGCGTCCATCCCGAGCAGCAGACACAGCGACGCCTGCGGATATTCCCGGCGCAGCTCCGTCAGCGTGTCCACCGAATACGAGACGCCGCTGCGGCGCACTTCGCGGTCATCGACCACGAAGCTCGGCTGATCCGCCACCGCCGCCCGTACCATCTGCAGTCGCCGCTCGGGGCTCGCGTACAGCTGCGCGCGATGTGGCGGGCTGCCGGTGGGCAGGAAGCGCACTTCGGCAAGCCGCAGCTCCTGCCACAGCTCGAAGGCCGTGCGCAGATGGCCGCAGTGAATCGGGTCGAAGGTGCCACCGAAGACGCCGATGGGTTGCATCGCTTACATCGCCCGCACGCGCGTGAGCCCTGGCGCGGGCGGCTGCCCGCAGATGTCGGCCGCCAGCAGTGCCAGCTCGTCCCACGCATCGCCCACAACGCGGCCCTTGATCATGCGATCGACACGCGCCGCTCGCTGCGCGAGCACCGTGAACGGCAGCCGGGATGCGCGCCGCAGCGCCTGCTCGAGTGCGGCTCTGTGGCGCTGCTGCCACGCGGGTGGTCGCTCGCCGCCGCGAGCGCTCCACACGTCCCGCAGCGCGCGGCTCAGCGCCCACAGCACCAGCGTCGGTTCCGTGCCCTCGGCGCGCAGGCCCGCCAGCACGCGCAGCGCCCGCGCCGCCTCGCCGGCGAGTACCGCCTCGCCCAGCCCGAACACATCAAAGCGCGCGCTGTCGGCGACACTGGCGAGTACGGTGTCGGGCGTCACCCTGCCCTCGGGCGCCAGCAGCGCGAGCTTGGTCAGCTCCTGGTGCGCCGCGAGCAGGTTCCCCTCGGTGCGCGCGGCCAGAAGTTCGAGCGCCTCGTCGCTCGCGTCGAGCTTCATCCTGCGGCAGCGCCCCTTGAGCCACGCCACCAGCCGGTGGCTGTCGACCGGCCAGATCTGCACCCAGGCGCCGTGCGCCTCGACCGAGCGCACCCAGTCGGCACCCTGCGCGTCGCGATCGAGGCGTGGCGTCAGAATCAGGAACAGGGTGTCAGGATCACGCGCCTCGAGCAGTGCCACGAGGGTGGCGTTCCCGGCGGCTCCAGGCCTCGCGCTCGTCAGGCGGATCTCCACCACGCGGCGTGCACCGAACAGCGACAGATTGGCGGCGGAGGCGCGCACCTCGTCCCAGTCGGCGGCACGCTCGATGAAGTGCACCTCGCGCTCCGTGAAGCCCGCGCCTCGCGCCCGCGCACGCACGGCGTCGGCCGCTTCCGCCGCGAGCAGCGGCTCATCGCCGGACACGAGATATGCCGGCAACAGCCGTTCCGCGAGGTGAGTGGCGAGCGAGTCGGAGGTGAGCTTCAAAAGACCTCATCCGCCAGAAGAGCCGGCGTGCGGGCGACCCATTATCAACCATAAACGGGGGCTGCCGACACGAGCCGACGCCCGGCCCTCGCCGCGGTCGCGAGAGCACCCGCAGCGTGGCGGGTGTCGGCCGTTGTGCATAAGCAGCAGCAGGTTGCCTGCCTCCCCGGAGGCGGCTACCCTGCAGGTCCCGCTGCAGCGGAATGACCTGACTTGAGCATCGTTTTGCGTCGCAATCACCTGCTCGCCCTCGTGGCGGCCTGCATGCTGATCGCCTGTTCCGCGGTGTATTCGGCGCACGGGCTCGCCGATCGCTCGCACCAGCATTCACACTGCGACGTGTGTGTGCACTTCAGCGGCTGCGCCGGCTCGCCGCCGCTTGCGACGGCCATCGGCAAGCCGGTACTCGTGATGCGCGTTGCTCCGACGCGACGGGAAATCATCCTGCCCACGCGCTCGCCGCTGGGCCATCACCTGCCTCGGGGTCCTCCCATCCTCACGTGACCTGACTGTCCGCCGGAGCTTGCGTCGCCAAAGCGGGCGCGAGCCGGCTGCAGGGCTTTCAGGTTTCTCACGCTGAGGACCGCAGCGCGCACCGCGCCGCGGTCGGCATTCCGGCCGATATGGATTTCGAGGAGCAAATGATGTTCATCTTTCGTTTCAGCGTTGCGCGCGCGCTCGCCGCGGCGCTTCTCATGTGCCCCGCAATGGCCGCATTCGCCCAGGTGGCGGATCGGGCCAGCGCCAGCCTGCCCACCATCGTTGTCACCGCACAGCATCTGAACGAGGAGCGCTCGCGGATCGATACCCAGACGGGCGCTTCCACCTATACCTTCAACTCCAGCGACATCCAGTCGGCCCCGGGCGGGGACAACGTGCAGTTGAACCAGGTCATGCTGCAGGTGCCCGACGCCGCCCAGGACTCCTTCGGGCAATTGCACATCCGCGGCGATCACAACGGGCTGCAGTTCCGCCTGAACGGCGTCATCCTGCCCGACGGCATCAGCGTCTTCGGCCAGACGCTCCCGCCGCGCATGATCTCCTCGATGACACTCATCACCGGAAGCCTGCCGGCGGAGTACGGCCTGCGCAGCGCCGGCGTCATCGATCTCACCACCAAGGGCGGCGCACTGCAGCCCGGCGGGGATGTGTCCCTGTACGGCGGCAGCCACGCTGCCATCGAGCCGAGCTTCAACTACGGCGGCACCACCGGCTCCAACACCTACTTCGTCACCGGCGACCTGATCCGCAACGGCTTGGGGATCGAGTCCCCGGACGGCCGCTCCACGCCGCTGCACGACCACACCAAGCAGTACCATGGCTTCGGCTATTTCGAGCACATCTTCGATGAGAGCAGTCGCCTGTCGGTCCTGGCCGGGAGCTCCGATGACCGCTTCGAGATTCCGAACCGCGCAGGCGTGCACGCCGCCGACATCGGTCCGGGACTCACGGTCAACGGGCAGACGGACTTCCTCAGCAATCTGCTGAACGAGAATCAGCGCGAAATCACCCAGTTCGCCGCGCTGAGCCTGCAGCACTCGCGGGGACCCCTGAGCGTGCAGACCTCGCTGATCACCCGCTACTCGAGCCTGAATTTCTCCCCGGACCCGCTCGGCGACCTGCTCTTCAACGGCATCTCGGCGCAGGCCTACAAGCGCGACGTGGCCTACGGCCTGCAGAGCGACGGCGCCTACAAGCTCACCGATTCCCACACGCTGCGCGCCGGCGTGTACGCGCAGACCGACCGTCTTACGAGCAACACCAGCTCGCAGGTGCTGCCGACCGATGCCGGCGGCGTGCCTACCAGCGACGTGCCCGTCAGCGTCGTCGACGACACCAGCAATACCCAGTGGATCGAGAGCGCCTATCTGCAGGATGAGTGGCACGTCAACCCGGTGCTGGTGGTGAACTATGGAGTGCGCTTCGATCACTTCGCGGCGTTCTCGAGCGGCAGCCAGCTGAGCCCGCGCGTGAACTTCGTGTGGCAGGCGGCCGAAGACACCACGGTGCACGCAGGCTACTCGCGCTTCTTCTCGCCGCCGCCGTTCGAGCTGGTGGGCAGCACCACCGTGCTGAAGTTCCTCAACACGACGTTCCAGCCGGCGGTCACCCGGGACGACCCGGTGAAGGCCGAGCGCTCGAACTACTACGACATCGGCGTGCAGCAGAGCGTTACCAAGACCCTCACCGTCGGCGTCGACAGCTATTACAAGCAGGCGATCCACCTCATCGACGAGGGTCAGTTCGGTGCCCCCATCATCCTGACGCCGTTCAATTACCGCTACGGCCAGGTGTACGGCGTGGAATTCACCGGCAACTACACCGCCGGCCATTTCCAGACGTACGGCAACGTCGCCTTCCAGCGCGCGATCGGCAAGCAGTTCGAGTCGAGTCAGTTCAACTTCGCTCCCGAGGATCTCACCTACGTCGCCAGCCACTACATCCATCTCGACCACGAGCAGGCAATGACGATCTCCGGCGGTGCGGCCTATGCGTGGCACGGCACGCGCGTGAGCGGCGACCTGCTCGTCGGCTCGGGCCTGCGTGCGAGTCTGGATCTCCCCAACGGCACCAGCATCCCTAACGGCGCTCACCTGCCCTACTACCGGCAGGTGAATCTCGGCGCGAGTCACGCCTTCGACGGCGAAGGCATCAGTGGCCTGTCGGTGCGCCTCGATGTGATCAACGCCTTCGATCAGAAATACCAGATCCGCAACGGCACGGGAGTGGGCGTCGGCGCGCCGCAGTACGGTCCGCGGCGCGGGTACTTCGTCGGCGTATCGCAGGCGTTCTGAGGCCTTCAGGGACAGTGGGCGGTGCGTATCAGCGCGAGCGCACCGCCCCGGTCAGCCGGCCGCCGGCCTCGATGACACCGTACCGGCACAGCCAGTCACGCGCATCGGTCGCATCCTCCTCGAACCACGCGCGCGTGCTGCCGAGGCGAAAGCTGTAACCCCAGGCGTCCATGTCAGAAAGCAGCCGCGCCCGCCCCATCCCTGGCACCTCGTCCGCAAGCAGCACCTGCAGATAGCACACCGCCGACTCCTCGAGGTCGGTGCCGCCGGCATCCCGATCGAGGCCCGCGCGCCTCTCGGGAGTCATGCAGATGTAGTGGCTCGCCTCGTGCAGCACGGAGTGGACCGGGGTGTCGAGCCGCGCGTACAGCCGCTCGCCCTTGAGGCCCGCCTCGCTGTGACCCCAGTAGGATCCCGGAATGCCTTGCCCGGGCGCGACCAGCGTCAGAGCGATGCCGTAGCGCCCGAGCAGCAGCGCCAGGGCCACGCGATCGGTGGCGTTCAGCAGGAGCACGGCGGGCGCTGCGGTCACGGGCGCGGACGGGTGCTGTAGGCGGTCGCGTTACAAACTCGACAGGCGCCGCATGACCATGTCGGCCAGATCGCGCGCCATGTCCGCGCGCAGCACGTCATCCTCGTGACCCTTGGCGAGCAGCAGACGCTCGTCGAAGCTGTAGGTGCGGGTGGCGGAGACCTCCTGCTGCGGCAGCAGCTCCTTGTCCCCGGCGGTGACCGAGAAGCCGACCGTGTAGGTCACTTCATACTGGTTGGGCTGGTTGGTAGCCGACACCGACACCACGCGCCGCGTGAGGTTGTCCTTGACGATGCTGACGACGGCGGATGCCCGGTCTTTCTCGCGCGCCAGGTGTGCCCCGTTCGACAACAGCGCGCGACGCAGGCTCTGCACGAAATCGCTCTGCCGGTCCGGTACCTCGAGATACGGGGTCTTCACCGGGTCCGGCAGCGACGCACGGCCCTGCAGATGAAAGCCGCACGCGCTGATGAGCAGCGCTGCGGCGGCCGCGCACGTCACGCCCATGCGCTGCGCCATCAGACGACCACGTTGACCAGTTTGCCGGGCACCACGATCACGCGCCTCACGGGCTTGTCGGCCACGAACCTGCGCACCCGTGCGTCCGCCAGCGCCGCGGCACGCACCGCGGCCTCATCGGCGTTCACCGCGACGCTGATGCGCCCGCGCAGCTTGCCGTTCACCTGCACGACGATCTCGCAGCTTTCCTGCACCAGCGCCGCCGCGTCCGCCGCCGGCCAGCGCTCATCGACCAGCGCGCTCGTCGACCCCAGCGCCTGCCACAGCGCGTGACACACGTGCGGAGTGATGGGCGCGAGCACCAGGACCGCGATCCGCAGCGCCTCCTGGCGCACGGCGCTTCCGGCGGCACTCGCGTCGCCGAAGCGCCCGACGGCATTGAGCAGTTCCATGATGGCGGCGATCGCGGTGTTGAAGTTGCGGCGCCGGCCGATGTCGTCCGTGGCCTTGGCGAGTGCCTGGTGCGCGGCGCGCCGCAGCTCGCGTTGCGCGCCCGTCAGCGCGCTCACCTGCAGCGCCGGCGCGGGGCCCGCGGCAACGTGCTCGTACACCGCATGCCACAGCCGGCGGATGAAGCGCGAGGCGCCCTGCACCCCCTCGTCGGACCATTCCAGGGTCTGCTCCGGGGGCGAGGCGAACATGATGAAGAGGCGCGCGGTGTCGGCGCCGAATCGCTCGATCAGGCCTTCGGGGTCCACCCCATTGCCCTCGGACTTCGACATCTTCCCCAGGCCCTCGTGCGTAACCGCCACGGTGCCGAGGTCGGCTGTCACCACTTCGTGCACCTCGGCGCCCCCGGGCGCGCGGCGGGTGTCCACCTCGGCGGGGTTGAAGTAGCGCTTGCGTCCGCCGGCGGGCTGGTATGAATAGATGTGGTTCAGCACCATGCCCTGGGTGAGGAGCCTGGTGAACGGCTCGCCGAACCCGATCAGGCCGAAGTCGCGCATCACCTTGGTCCAGAAGCGCGCATACAAGAGGTGCAGGATGGCGTGCTCGATGCCGCCGATGTACTGATCCACCGGCAGCCAGTAGTCCACGCGCGCGTCCACCATGGCGGGGGCGCCCGGGCACGCGTAGCGCATGAAGTACCAGGCCGAGTCGACGAAGGTGTCCATGGTGTCGGTTTCGCGCCGGGCGGGCTGACCGCACTTCGGGCAGCTGCACTCATAGAAGGCCGCGCACCTGGCGAGCGGATTGCCGCTGCCATCGGGCACCAGGTCCTCGGGCAGCACCACCGGCAACTGCTCCTCCGGCACCGGCACCGCGCCGCACGCGCCGCAATGGATGATCGGAATGGGGCAGCCCCAGTAGCGCTGCCGGGAGATGCCCCAGTCGCGCAGGCGGTACTGCACGCGCTTGCTGCCGAGACCCTTCTGCTCGAGCGCCGCGGCGATGGCATCCACCGCCGCCTGGAAGGTGAGGCCCGAGAATTGCGCCGAGTTCACCGTGATGCCGACTTGCGCGAAGGCTGGGATCCAGGGCGCGCGCACCTCCTGGTAGGCGCCGCTGGCGGAGCGCACCACGGTGACCACCGGCAGAGCATTCCTGAGCGCAAACTCGAAATCCCGCTCATCGTGTGCGGGCACGCCCATGACGGCGCCCTCGCCGTAGGCCATGAGCACGTAGTTGGCGACCCAGATCTCGAGCGGCGCTCCGGTCAGCGGGTGCAGCACGTGCAGCCCGGTCGGCTTGCCCTTCTTTTCCTGCGTCGCGAGCGCGGCTTCCGTCACGCTGCCGCGGCGGCACTCGTCGATGAACGCGGCCAGCGCCGGGTCGTGCCGCGCGGCGGCGAGTGCCACCGGATGCTCGGCGGCGATCGCCATGTAGGTCGCGCCGAAGAGTGTATCGGCGCGCGTGGTGAACACCTTGAGCGCCCCATCGCTGCCTGCGGCCCGGACCGTATCGGCAGCGTAGGGAAAAGCGATGTCGCAACCCTCGCTCCGGCCGATCCAGTTCGCCTGCATGACCCGCACGCGCTCGGGCCACTCGCCGAGCGTATCGAGCGCCTCGAGCAGCTCCTGCGCATAGCGCGTGATCGCCAGGTAGTACATGGGGATCTCGCGCTTCTCCACCGGCGCCCCGGTGCGCCAGCCGCGGCCATCGATCACCTGCTCGTTGGCGAGCACGGTCTGATCGACCGGATCCCAGTTGACGACCCCGGTCTTGCGGTAAGCGATGCCCTGCTCGAGCATGCGCAGGAACAACCACTGGTTCCAGCGGTAATAGTCCGGGTCGCAGGTGGCGAGCTCGCGGCGCCAGTCGATGGCGAAGCCGAGGGACTTGAGCTGTGCGCGCATGTGGGCAATGTTCTCGCGGGTCCAGCGCGCCGGTGGCACGCCGTTGCTGATCGCCGCGTTCTCGGCCGGCAGGCCGAACGCGTCCCAACCCATGGGCTGCAGCACGTTGTATCCGTGCATGCGCAGGTAGCGCGCCAGAACGTCGCCGATGGTGTAGTTGCGCACGTGCCCCATGTGCAGGCGCCCGGACGGATACGGCAGCATCGAGAGGCAGTAGTACTTCGGCCGCGTCGCATCCTCACGCACCTCGAAGGCGCGCCGCTCGTCCCAATACCGCTGCGCGGCGCGCTCGACGGCCGCGGGATCGTAGCTCTCTTGCATGTTGTTACGGCAGGCGCAACGGTACGAAGATCTGGGCGTCCTCGCGCTGGATCAGCAGCGCCACGTTCTTGCCGGCGGATTTGGCCGCGTCCTGCAGCTCCTTCACCGAGTGCACGCGCTTGCCGTTGATGCCCAGAATGATGTCGCCCGGCTCGACTTCCGCAGCCTGGGCGGGGCCCGAGACCTCCTCCACCACCAGACTCCCCTGCGTGTTCGCCTGCTCCTTCTCCTGCGGCGCGAGCGGCCGCACGGTCAATCCCAGCGAGCTCGCCCGATCGCTCCCACGGCCCGCGGGCTTGCCCGCTCGCGCGGCGAGCTGTGGCTGCTCCTTCAGTTCCGCGACCTTGACGTTGATGCTCTGCTCCCTGCCGTTGCGCCACACCGCCAGGCTCGCGTCCGAGCCCGGCCGCATCGCGGCGATGGCACCGGAGAGCTCGCCATAGCGCTCGATCGCACGCCCGCCGACACCGAGGATGACATCTCCGGCGGTGATCCCCGCGTGCGCCGCCGGGCCGTCTTTCTCCACCGAGGACACCAATGCGCCGTGCGGGCGCTCGAGTCCGAAGGACTCGGCGAGTTGCGCGTTGACGTCCTGGATGGTCACGCCGATGCGGCCGCGGACCACGTGACCGGTCTTGATGAGCTGCTCCCCGACGTTGTGCGCCACGTCGATCGGAATGGCGAACGACACGCCCATGAAGCCGCCGGTGCGGCTGAAGATCTGCGAGTTGATGCCGATCACCTCGCCTGCCATGTTGAACAGCGGCCCGCCCGAATTGCCGGGATTCACCGCCACGTCGGTCTGGATGAACGGCACGTAGTTCTCGCCCGGCACCGAGCGCGAGGTGGCGCTGATGATGCCCGCGGTCGCACTGTTCTCGAAGCCGAAGGGCGAACCGATGGCGAGCACCCACTGCCCCGGCCTGATGCGCGAGGGATCGCCGAGCTTCACGATCGGCAGGTTGCTGGCGCTGATCTTGATTACCGCCACGTCGGTGCGTTCGTCGGCGCCGATGACCTTGGCGGGGAACTCGCGCCGGTCGGTGAGGCGCACGGTCACCTCATCGGCGTTGGCCACCACGTGCGTGTTGGTGAGAATGTAGCCGTCGGAGTTGATGATGAATCCGGAGCCCGCACCCCTCGCCGGTGGCTGGTTGGCGTGCGGCCCCTGCCCAGGCCCGGGCACGCCGAAGCGGCGGAAGAAATCATAGAAGGGATCGTTGGGCGACAGTCCCTGCAGGCCCCCGGCCGCGGGCTGCGCCTTCTCCACGACCTCCACGTTCACGACGGCAGGCCCGTAGCGGTCCACCAGCTGCGAGAAGTCCGGCAGCGCCCGCAGGCCGGGCTCCGGTGCCGGGGCGGGCGCGGAGCCCGGGGCCTGCGCGGCCGCGGGTGCCATCGCTCCCCTGGGCGGCTCGGCGCGCGTGGACTGGGCGCTCAGGTCCCGGGAACAGGCCGCGAGGGCCACCGCGATGGCGCACAGCGTGATCATGCGCTTCAGGGGCGGAGTGAGACTCGACTCGAGCTTGGGATTCATGGAGACACTTCCAGCTTCAGTCACGAACGGCCGGCCGGGCCGGTGGCGGTGCGCCGGCCCCTATCATTCCGCACCCACAGCCCGTACGCCAGCGCCAGCGCGGCCAGGCTCACGACCAGCCAGTTCCCAACATGCGCATAAGGCGGCAGGCCCCTGAGAGGCACGATCCTTGAGACCAGCACCACCGGCTGGAATTCCGGGGCGCGCGCGATCACCTCGCCATGTGGCCCGATCACCGCCGAAATCCCGTCATTGGCGGCGCGCACCAGGTAGCGGCCCTCTTCCAGCGCACGCATGCGCGCGATCTGGAAGTGCTGGTGCCGCGCGCTCGAGTGTCCGAACCAGGCGTCGTTGGTGACGTTGACCAGGGCGTCGGTGCGGGGCAACCCCCGCAGCATGGTGCCGCCGTAGGCGTCCTCATAGCACACCGTGGCGCCGAGCTGCAGGTGTGCCGCGGGCAGGGGCGGCTGGTCGGCGGCTCCGGGCGTGAAGTCCGAATACGGCAGGCTCATGAGGCGCATCCACGAGCGCACGAAGTGCGGCACCGGAAAGAATTCGGCGAACGGCACGAGGTGATGTTTGTCGTACCAGCTCACCTGCTGATCGAGCGCGAGCACGGAGTTGAAGTAGCGTGGCGCGGCGTCGTCGGCCGCACCGCCCTCCGCGCGCAGCACGCCCAGCACCAGCGCCGAGCCATGGCTGTAGGCCTCGCTGTACAGGCGACTGATGTAGGGGACGAGATCGTTGGCGAGCTCGGCGGGCGCGGACTCCGGCCACACGATGAGCTGGGTGCCGAGCGCCTTCTCGGTGAGCGTCTGATAGACGCTGAGCGTCGCCTCGCGGTTACTCTCGAGCCACTTCTCGTCCTGCGGGATCGCCCCCTGTATCACGGCCACCGACACCGGCGCCCCGCCGGGCTGGGTCCAGGAGTGCCCGTGCAGCGCCGCCCCGAGAGCCCACGGAACGATGAGCAGCAAGCCCGCCAGGATCCGCTCGCGCCGCCCGCCACCGGCGAGCGCCATCAGCGCGCCCGCGCTCACCAGCAACAGCGCGCTGATGCCGTAAACGCCCACCACGGGGGCGAAACCGGCGAGCCAGGTGTCGGTCTGGGAGTAGCCGAGCGACAGCCAGGAGAACCCCGACAGGAACCAGCCGCGCCACCACTCGATGAGCAGCCAGCTCGCGGGGAGCGCCACCAGCCAGCGCAGCGCGCCGCTCCGCGGCAGCCAGCGCGCCACCGTGTAGCCGAGCGCCGCGTGATACAGGCCCATGACGAGCACCAGCCCGAGCAGCAGGAGCAAGGCGAGCCACGCCGGTGCCGGGCCGTGGATGTGGATGCTGACGTACAGCCAGTAGGTGCCGGCGGCGAAGAGCGCGCAGTTGAAGCAGAAGCCCAGCCGCGCCGCCTCCCCGGGCGCGGCGTCCTGCCACAGCCACATGAGCACGGCCGGACACAGCACTGCCAGCGGCCACAGATTCAGCGGCGCAAAGGCGGCCGCGAGCGCCGCCCCGGCGGCGACGGCCAGCCCCGCCCGCAGCGCCGCGGACGGCGGCCGCGGCAGGCGGTAGCGGGCTTCCGCCGGCGTGACGGCGGTGTCGGGCGAGTCGCTCATGGCGGTGCGGGAGCTAAGCGCCCGCGGCCCGCTCATCCGGCGGCAGCACGTCGCGCGGCGCCACCACGCGCAGCGCATCGATGCGGCGCCGATCGGCGCGCAGCACTCGGAACTCAAAGCCGTCGATGCTGGCGCTCTCGCCGCGGCGCGGCAGCCGGCCGAACTGCTTCATGAGCAGACCGGCGATGGTGTCGAAGCCCTCCGCCTGCGAGAGCCGCGCGCCGAAGTAGTCGTTGAACTCCGCGATGCGCGTGACGCCGCGCACCGTGAACTGCGCTGCCGCGTCGCGGCGGATGTTCTGGTCGTCCTCGACATCGAACTCGTCGTCGATCTCGCCGACGATCTGCTCGATGACGTCCTCGATGGTGCACAGTCCCGACACGCCGCCGTACTCATCGACCACGATCGCCATGTGGTTGCGGTTGCGGCGGAACTCGCGCAGCAGCACGTTCAGGCGCTTGGACTCCGGCACGAACACCGCCGGACGCATGTATTCGCGGATGTCGAAGCGCTCGCGCGCCTGCGCCGTCGTGAGGCGCAGCAGATCCTTCGCCAGCAGGATCCCGACGATGTCGTCCCGGTCCTCGTCCATCACCGGGAAGCGCGAGTGGCCCGATTCCACCACCACCGGCAGGATGCGCGCCGCGGGCTGATCACGCCGCACGAACACCATCTGCGCGCGCGGCACCATGATGTCGCGCACCTGCAGGTCACCGACCTCCAGCACCCCTTCGAGCATGGTGAGCGCATCGCTGTCGACGAGTCCGCGCTCGCCCGCCTCGCGCAGCACCGCCAGCAGCTGCTTGCGGTCCTGCGGCTCGGGCGCCAGCCCCTGCGTGAGACGCTTCAGCCAGCGGCCGGTGGTGTTGAGATCCTTGGTCATCCGCTGATGCTCCGATAGGGATTGGCGAATCCCAGGCGGCGCAGCACCGCGATCTCGCGTCGCTCCATGCGCCGCGCATCCGCGGCGCGCTGGTGATCGTAGCCCAGCAGGTGCAGTGTGCCGTGCACCACTAGGTGCGCCCAGTGCGCTTTCAGGCTCTTGTCCTGCGCACGCGCCTCGGCGCGCAGCACGCGCGGGCAGATCACCAGCTCCCCGAGGGTGCGCGCCGCGCCCGCCGGCGCGGCGGGGAGCGCGACGGAGCTGAAGGACAGCACGTTGGTCGGCGCATCAAGGCCGCGGAAACGTGCATTGAGCCGGCGGCTCTCGGGCGCCCCCACTACGCACACCCCGAGCTCGCGTCCGCTGGCGCCGCTGCCTGCCGCCAGGCTCGCCCAGCGCGCGAGGTCACGCCGTGTGGGCGACCAGCTGCGCACGCGCCGCTGAACCTCCACCCGCACGCCGTGCCGCCCGTGTCGCGCTGCGGCACGGGGCTTGCGCCGGCGCCGCGCCGGCCTCATGAAGAGCCCCCGCGCGATTCGTACGCCTGCACGATGCGCTGCACCAGCGGATGGCGCACCACGTCCTGGGCGTCGAAGAAGGTGAACGCGACGCCCGGCACGTCGCGCAGCACCTCGACCACGTGACTCAGGCCGGATTGCCGACCGGCGGGCAGATCGGTCTGAGTGATGTCCCCGGTCACGACCGCCTTGGAGCCGAAGCCGATGCGCGTCAGGAACATCTTCATCTGCTCGATGGTGGTGTTCTGGGCCTCATCGAGGATGATGAAGGAATCGTTGAGCGAGCGGCCGCGCATGAAGGCGAGCGGCGCCACCTCGATGACGTTGCGCTCCATGAAGCGCGCCACGCGATCGAACCCCATCATTTCGTACAACGCGTCGTACATCGGACGCAGGTACGGATCGACCTTCTGCGTCATGTCCCCGGGGAGAAACCCGAGGCGCTCCCCGGCCTCCACCGCCGGCCGCACCAGGATCAGTCTGCGCACCCGGTCCGCCTGCAGCGCTTCCACCGCGCACGCGACCGCGAGATAGGTCTTGCCGGTGCCGGCGGGGCCTACGCCGAAGGTCAGATCACGGGTGCGGATGTGATCGAGGTACTCGCGCTGGTGTGCGCCGCGCGCGCGTATGCCGCCGCGCGGCACGCTCACGCCGTGCTCGCTCGCGTCCGCGTCCGGCGGCGGCGGGCCGGACTCGCGCTCGCGCAGGGCGAGGTGCACGCGCTCGGGGGTGACCTCATCGCTCTTGGTGAGGGCGAAGAGCTCACGCAGCAGTCCTTCCGCGCTCTCGGCCTGGGCGCCGCTCACGCGGAAGGTCCCGCCACGGCGACGAATGTGCACGTCCAGACGCGTCTCCAGCAGACGCAGGTTCTCATCCAGCGGCCCGCACAGATTCGCAAGCCGCGCATTGTCCGATGGACCGAGTGCGAATTCCCGCTGCGGTTCGGGCGGTGAGGCGGCCACTGGGGCTCAACCGCCGACCGCGACGGCCGACGCGGCGGGCGGCGCCGCATGCGCGCTACCGGGCGCGTCCGCCAGGCGCCCGCGCAGGCTGTGCGGGTGCGCCGCGGTGACGAGCACGTCGACGAAGCGGCCGATGAGGGTGGCGGGTCCGGCGAGGTTCACCCAGCGGTTGTTGGCGGTGCGGCCGGCGAGCTCGCGCGCGTTCCTCTTCGCCGGCCGCTCGATCAGCACGCGTTGGCGTGTGCCGACCATGCGCTCGCTGATGGCGCGCGCCTGGGACTCGAGCTGCTCCTGCAGGCGCGCCAGGCGCTGCTGCTTGACGGCCGGCTCGATCTCGTCCGGAAGGGATGCCGCCGGCGTGCCGGGCCGGCGGCTGTAGAGGAAGCTGAAGGACTGGTCGAAGCCCACCTCGCGCGCCAGCGCCAGCGTCGCCGCAAAGTCGCGCTCGCTCTCGCCGGGGAAACCGACGATGAAATCCGAGGAGATCGCGATGTCGGGCCGCACCGCGCGCAGCTTGCGCACCTTGTCCTTGAATTCGAGCGTGGTGTAGCCGCGCTTCATGAGCGCCAGCACCCGGTCCGAGCCGCTCTGCACCGGCAGATGCAGGTGGTCGGCGAGCTTGCTGACGCTGGCGAACGCCTCGATCAGGCTGTCGTTGAACTCGAGCGGGTGGGAGGTGGTGAAGCGGATGCGCTCGATGCCCGGTACGCGTGCGACATGGTGAATGAGCGTGGCGAGATCCACCCGCGCGCCGTCGGCCATCGGTCCCGAGTAGGCATTGACGTTCTGACCGAGGAGGGTGATCTCGGCGACGCCCTGGGTCGCGAGTTGCCCCACCTCCTCGAGCACCGAATCGAAGGCGCGGCTCACTTCCTCGCCACGCGTATACGGCACGATGCAGAAACTGCAGTACTTGCTGCAGCCCTCCATGATGGACACGAAGGCCCGCGCGCCCTCGGCCCGCGGCGCCGGCAGGCGATCGAATTTCTCGATCTCTGGGAAGCTGACATCGATGACCGGCTTACCCGTGCGGCGCAGCTCATCCAGCATCTGCGGCAGGCGGTGCAGGGTCTGCGGACCAAACACCAGGTCCACGAACGGCGCGCGCTCGGTGATGCCCGAGCCTTCCTGGCTCGCCACGCAGCCGCCGACGCCGATGATCACCTGCGGCCGGCGCGCCTTCAGAATCCGCCACTCCCCGAGCAGCGAGAACACCTTCTCCTGCGCCTTTTCGCGCACCGAGCAGGTGTTCATGAGGAGCAGGTCCGCCTCGAGCGGGTCGTCGGTGGCCACCAGATCCGCGTCAGCGCGCAGCACGTCCGCCATCCGGGCGGAGTCGTACTCGTTCATCTGGCAGCCGAAGGTCTTGATGAAGTAGCGGCGGGACATAGGGCGTGCAATACGAAATTCTACCTTACGGGGACCTTCGCAAGGGCCCGCAGGCGCACGAGAAGCGCGTGGCCGCAGGCCACGCCCAATGCATAAAAATCAAGTACGCCCAGAGACTTACGCGTACCCGAGAGACGTCCTAGAAGGGAATGTCGTCGTCGAAATCCTCGCCCCGACCGGCGGCTGTGCCCCCTGCGGACTCCTCGGCATCGGACGGCGGAGCGCCGCCGCCACCGGGCCCGCCACCCGGCCCGCCGCGGGTCGCGCTCTCCGCCCCGGCGCTCGCGGCAGCGCTGCCGCCCGCCCCGCCCCGCCCCCCGAGCATCTGCAGGTCGTTGCCGATGATCTCGGTCGAGTAGCGCTCGTTCCCCTGCTTGTCCTGCCACTTACGCGTGCGCAGGCTTCCCTCGATGTACACCTGCGAGCCCTTGCGCAGGTACTCGCCGGCGACTTCTGCCAGGCGCCCGAAGAACGCGACGCGGTGCCATTCGGTCCGCTCCTGCTGGTCACCGGTCTGCTTGTCGCGCCAGCTCTCGCTGGTGGCGACGCGCAGGTTGGCCACGGTCGTGCCGGAGGGCATGGCGCGGGTCTCAGGATCGGCTCCCAGGTTGCCAATGAGAATCACTTTGTTGATGCCACGCGCCATGAGAAAGCCCTCGGGGATTGTAATCAAGGCGGCGAGGGTCGCCGGCAGCGCCCGCCGTGTACTTGCACCCATTCTAGAGGAGCGGCGCAGCCCGCGCGAACCGCAAATCGGTACACAACGGGTGTAAATCGGCACAAGCTTCGCGGCTCCCCCGGCAGCAGGAATACAGTGTGCGCTGATGTCGACGGAGCCTGGCATGATCCACAACCTCTCCGAGGCGGATGTTGCCCGCGTGCTGAGCTATGAGCAGCTCATCCCGGCGATGGAGCGGGCGCTCATCGCTTTCTCCTCGGGTAAGGTGATTCAACCCGTGCGCACCATGCTCACGGTCGAGGAAGCGCAACGGTTCCTCGCCGTGATGCCGGCGGTGATGCAGGACGCCATGGGCGCGAAGCTCGTGTGCTATTACCCGAAGAACGCGGTCGCGGGACTGCCGACGCATCGGGCCAGCATCGCGCTGTTCGAGCCCGAAAGCGGGCGCCCGCTCGCCTTCCTCGACGGCCGTCTCATCACCGAGATGCGCACTGCCGCCGTCTCCGCGGCGCTCACCCGCTATCTCGCTCCACCGCAGGCCCGGGTTCTCACCCTGGTGGGGAGCGGCGTGCAGGCGCACGCCCATCTTCAGGCGCTGCGGCACGTGTGCAGCTTCGATGAAGTACGGGTCTGGAGTCGCACGCCCGAGCACGCGCAGCGCTTCGCCGCACGCACCGGCGCCCGCGTCATGGAGCTCGAGGCGGCGGTGCGCGGGGCCGACGTGGTCGTCACGGCGACCAGCTCCCGCACACCGCTCCTGCGAGGGGCGTGGCTGAAGCCGGGGGCACACGTCAACGCCATCGGCGCCTGCCTGCCGAGCTGGCGTGAGCTCGATGACGAGGCGCTGATCGGCAGCTGCCTGATCGTGGACTCGCGCGAGGCCGCGCTCAAGGAATCGGGCGACGTGATCCTGTCGCGGGCACCGATCTTCGCCGAGGCGGGGGAGGTGTTCGCCGCTACCCGGCGGCCGGCGCCCACTGCCACCACCGTGTTCAAGTCCCTCGGGCTTGCGGTCGAGGACATCGCCACCGCGCGGCTGGTATACGACGCCCTCAGCCCATAAATAAGGGTCCGGCCCCGGACCTTCAACCCGCGTTCGCGCGCCGCCCGGGACCGCCAGTTCCTCAAGTTTGGGTCTGAGTGGCGCGCACGCGTACTATTAATGGTTCAATGCAGCAGATTCGCGTGCGCGGAGCGCGCACCCACAATCTCAAGAACCTGAGCCTCGATCTGCCGCGCGAGCGGCTGATCGTGGTGACGGGCCTGTCGGGCTCGGGAAAGTCCTCGCTCACCTTCGACACGCTGTACGCCGAAGGCCAGCGGCGCTACGTCGAGTCCCTCTCCGCCTATGCGCGGCAGTTCCTCTCGACCATGGACAAGCCGGACGTCGACAGCATCGAGGGCCTCTCGCCGGCGATCGCCATCGAGCAGAAAGCGAGCTCCCACAACCCGCGCTCGACCGTGGGCACGGTCACCGAGGTCTACGACTACCTGCGCTTGTTGTACGCGCGCGCAGGCACGCCGCGCTGTCCTGAGCACGGCATCGATCTCGCCGCCCAGACCGTGAGCCAGATGGTCGACCAGGCGCTGCGGCTGCCGGAGGGCCTGGCCGCGGCGCTGCTCGCACCGGTGGTGAGCGAGCGCAAGGGCGAGCAGCTCGAGCTCCTGGAGGATCTCGCCGCGCAGGGCTTCGTACGCGTGCGCATCGACGGGCGCATCCACGAAATGGAGGCGCTGCCGCAGCTCGACGGCAAGAAGAAACACACCATCGAGGCGGTGGTCGACCGCATGCGCATCAGGCCCGATGCCGCGCAGCGCCTGGCGGAATCGTTCGAGACCGCCCTGCGCTTGTCCGGCGGGCTCGCGCGGCTCGCGTTTCTCGATGAGCCCACGCGCGAGGAGCTGGTGTTCTCCAGCCGGCACGCCTGCCCGGTGTGCGGCTACAGCGTGCCGCCGCTCGAGCCGAAGCTGTTCTCGTTCAACAATCCCACCGGCGCCTGCCCGAGCTGCGATGGACTCGGGGTGCAGGAATTCTTCGATCCGCTGCGGGTCGTACTGCACCCGCATCTGTCACTGGCCGGTGGTGCGGTGCGTGGCTGGGATCGGCGCAATGATCATTACTTCAATCTGATCCAGTCGCTCAGCAAGCACTACGGCTTCGACATCGAGACGCCCTGGACGGAGCTGCCCGAGCACGTGCGCCACGTGCTGCTGCACGGCAGCGGCACGGAGGCGATCGAATTCAGCTACCGCGAGGAAGCCGGACGCAGCTCGCGCAAGCGTCACGCGTTCGAGGGAATTCTGCCCAACCTGACGCGACGCTATCGCGAGACCGAGTCAGCGATGGTGCGCGAGGAGCTGGCGCGCTATCTGGGGGTGCGCCCGTGCCCGGAGTGCCAGGGCACGCGCCTGAATCGCGCGGCGCGCTTCGTGTTCGTCGCCGGGCGCAGTCTTCCGGAACTTACCGCTCTGACGGTCGGACGGGCGCTCGAGTTCCTGGGTCAGCTGAGTCTCGCCGGCTGGCGCGGCGAAGTGGCAGCCAAGATCGTCAAGGGCATGGTGCAGCGGCTGCGCTTCCTCAGTGACGTGGGCCTCGACTATCTGACACTCGATCGCAGCGCCGAGACGCTCTCGGGCGGTGAATCGCAGCGCATTCGCCTTGCCAGCCAGGTCGGATCCGGGCTCACCGGCGTCATGTACATCCTCGATGAGCCCTCGATCGGCCTGCACCAGCGCGACAACCGGCGCCTGCTGGCGACGCTCAAACAGCTGCGGGACCTCGGCAATACGGTGATCGTGGTCGAGCACGACGAGGAGGCGATCCGGGAGGCCGACCACGTCGTGGACTTGGGTCCCGGCGCCGGTGCGCACGGCGGTCACCTGGTGGCGCAGGGCACACCGCGCGACATCGCCGCCAGCCCCGCCTCGGTCACCGGCCAGTACCTCGCGGGCCGGCGCCGCATCGCAGTGCCCGGCTTGCGCATCCGCCCGGATCCGGCGCGGCAGATCCGCATCGTCGGCGCGCACGGGAACAACCTCGCGCAGGTGACCACGCAGATCCCGCTGGGCCTGTTCACCTGCGTAACCGGGGTCTCCGGGTCGGGCAAGTCGACGCTCATCGTCGACACGCTGTTCGGCCACACCGCCGCGCGCCTGAACGGCGCGCGCGTCGAAGCCGCGCCCTGCGAGCGCATCGAGGGCCTGGAGCAGATCGACCGCGTCATCGACATCGACCAGAGTCCGATCGGGCGCACGCCGCGCTCCAACCCTGCGACCTACACCGGGCTATTCGCGCCGCTGCGCGAGTTGTTCGCCGCCGTGCCCGAGGCCCGCGCCCGCGGCTACGATTCCGGCCGTTTCAGCTTCAACGTCAAGGGTGGACGCTGCGAGGCCTGCCAGGGGGACGGCGTGATCCGCGTGGAAATGCACTTCCTGCCAGACGTGTACGTGCCGTGTGACGTGTGCGGCGGCAAGCGTTATAACCGCGAGACGCTCGAGATCCGCTACCGCGGCAAGAACATCCACGAAGTGCTCGACATGACCGTCGAGGATGCCGCGCGGTTCTTCCAGAACGTACCGGCCGCAGCCGGGAAGCTCCAGACGCTCACCGACGTCGGCCTGTCGTACGTGCGCCTCGGACAGAATGCCACCACGCTCTCGGGCGGTGAAGCGCAGCGCGTGAAGCTGTCACGCGAGCTCGCCAAGCGTGCCACCGGCAAGACCCTCTACATCCTGGACGAGCCCACCACCGGGCTGCATTTCCACGACGTCGAGCAGCTGCTGCACGTCCTGCACCGCCTGCGCGACGAGGGCAACACGGTCGTGGTGATCGAGCACAACCTCGATGTCATCAAGACCGCCGACTGGGTGATCGACCTGGGTCCCGAGGGTGGTGAAGGGGGCGGCGAGATCGTCGCCACGGGCACACCCGAGGACATCGCCGCCAGCGAGGCCTCCTGGACCGGAAAATACCTGCGGCCGCTGCTGACTGCCGAGCGCCGTTCCGCCGTAAGCGCTTGATTGCATTGGATCTAGTACCTGGATGCTAATGCGATTGCAAATGCGAACCGTTCTCATCCATAATGACTTGCATGGACGCCGTCGTCGCACCTGAGGGGCTTGCTCTCGATCCGGGCTTCGTGAGCCTCGCCGCCCTGCCTCCGGGCACCACCGCACGGGTGGTGGGTGTCGGCTCGATCGCGTGCGCCCTGTCGGCACTGGAGCGCCGGCTGCTCGAGTTCGGCTTCGTGAGCGGCGAACAGATCGAAATCCTCGCCGAGGCGCGCCCGGGGCGTGATCCGTTCGTGGTGCGCGTCGGTAACACGACGCTTGCGCTGCGCCGGCGTGAGGCGCAGAGCGTGTGGGTCGAGATTCAGCACTCCGGGTCTAGGGCACCACCCCGCGAGGCACCTGGCGGCCTCAGCGAGAGGGTCGA
>Ga0209488_10000048_pt1 | contig 82159 bp, 66 predicted proteins | sample Rivendell_Oct201_8_FD_188349 | JGI IMG/M metagenome (GOLD analysis project Ga0209488, IMG submission 188349) | Vadose zone soil microbial communities from the Eel River Critical Zone Observatory, Northern California, USA -... | ecosystem: Environmental > Terrestrial > Soil > Vadose zone >...
CGGCGAGCCCGGTCGTGCGCGTCAACAAGCTGCGCTGGGACGCCATTCCCGGCGGTGTGCGCGTCTTCAGTACGACCGTCGAAGGATCGCGCGAGGTCGTGCTCGACGACCTCGCGGCGGCCACGATCGACAAGGATCCGCCCAAGCGACTCACCAAGGCTGCGCCCGAGGTGCTGAAGACCGTGCTCGCGGACGCGGTGAAGAGCGGCGCGACCAAGGGGTCACTCGCCAATGTGCATGTCAAAGTCGGCGGCCTCAACGCGGGCAACGTGCATCTCGGCTTCGCGGTCTCGCTGCTGCTGATCGTCGTCGTCTTCTTCGGTCGGCTGTTCATGGCCGGACAATGGACCGGGAGCGAGCGGGCGCGCCTGGTCACGATCTTCGTGCTGTTCTGCGGCGCGGCGATCTTCTGGGGCATTTTCGAGCAGGCCGGCTCGACCTTGACCTTGTTCGCCGACCGCAGCACGAACAACTCCATCTTCGGCATGCGGTTCGATTCCTCGAATTGGCAATCGGTCAATGCCATGTTGATCGTGCTCCTGGCACCGTTCTTCGCCTGGCTGTGGGTCCGGCTCGGCCCGCGCAATCCGTCGTACCCGACCAAGTTCGCAGTCGGTCTGTTGTTCGCGGGTTTGGGCTTCCTGCTGCTGGTCGGCGGCGCGACGTTGGCCAAGGGCGGGAATGAAGTCAGCCCGCTATGGCTGCTCGGTGTCTACCTGCTGCACACCATCGGCGAACTCTGCCTCTCGCCGGTCGGCCTGTCGTCAATGACCACGCTGGCACCGACGCGCGTCGTCAGCTTGATGATGGGCGTTTGGTTCCTGGCGGCTTCGATCGGCAACTTCATCGGCGGCTCGGTGGCCGGCTTCTACGAGCGCTTCGAACTGCCGACGTTGTTCGGCATGGTGGCGGCGAGCGGCATCGCGATGTCGCTGTTGATGTTCGCGCTGGTGATCCCGATCAAGCGGATGATGGCCAGGAACGCATAGGCAACGCCAAGACGGCCGGGCGAACGATCGCGTGTCATCGTAGGCGCAGACGCGGACCGCCGCGCGCCACGCGGTCACTTCTTCGGCTTCTTCGCCGCCGTCGGATCGCGGCCGAGCTGCTGCGACAGCGCCTGGCGCACCAGCCATTCGATCTGGCCGTTGACGCTGCGCATCTCCTGCTCGGCCCAGCGCCGCAGCTCCTCGAACAGCTGCGGCGGCAGGCGCAACAGGAAGCCTTTGCGTTCGTCGCTCACGGGCGCGCCGCCGCCTAGCCGTAGATCGTGCCGGCGTTGAGCACCGGCTGCGTGCCGCGCTCGGAGCACAGCACGACCAGCAGGTTGCTGACCATCTGCGCCTTGCGCTCTTCGTCGAGGTCGACGACCTTGTGGTCGCGCAGCTGTTCGAGCGCCATCTGCACCATGCCGACGGCGCCGTCGACGATGCGGCGGCGGGCGTCGATGATCGCCTCGGCCTGCTGCCGCTGCAGCATCGCGCCGGCGATCTCCGGCGCGTAGGCGAGGTGGCTCAGGCGCGCTTCGTGCACCTCGATGCCGGCCATCTGCAGCCGCTGCGTCAGTTCCTGCTGCAGCTCGGCGTTGACCGCGTCGCTGCTGCCGCGCAGCGAACTCAGCTGCTCGTCGGAGGTGTCGTACGGGTGCTGCGAGGCCAGGTGGCGCAGCGCCGACTCGGTCTGCACCTGCACGTACGACTCGAAGTCCTGCACGTCGAACGACGCCTGCGCGCTGTCGTGCACGCGCCAGACGACCACCGCGCCGATCTCGATCGGGTTGCCGCGCAGGTCGTTGACCTTCAGCTTGTCGCTGTTGAAGTTGTAGGCGCGCAGGCTGATCGAGCGGCGCATCGTGAACGGGTTGACCCAGAACAGGCCGTCGTGGCGCAGTGTGCCGCGGTAGCGGCCGAACAGCAGCACGACCTTGGCCATGTTCGGGTTGACCAGCACCAGGCCGCGGAACACCAGCACCGCCAGCGGAATCGTCAGCAGGCCGAGCACGAGCATGCCCCAGTCCGGCATGCGCTGGGGATCGCGCGCCGCCGCAGCGATGGCGCCGGCAATCCACCACAGGGCGAGCGGCAGCGTGGCGATGCCGAGCAGCAGCATCGGCAGGCCGGGCAGGGCGTTGGACGGGGTTTCGCGGGATCGGTGGCTGGTCTGGGTCATGGCTTTTCTCGTGGCTAGCAGAATGATATCACTTTGCTAGCTCCAGCCAAGTGGCCGGGCCCGGCGGCGCACCTGTCGCAAGGGGCCGGGAAAAACCCGAGGGGCGTTCAGTCGGGCTCGCCGAGCGGCAGCGCCGCCAGGAACCGCCGGCCGTAAGGGCGCGTGCGCGCGCGCGGATCCAGGATCACCACCTTGCCGCGGTCCTTCTGCGAACGGATCAGCCGGCCGAAACCCTGGCGGAAGCGCAGGATCGCCTCCGGCAGCGAGTGCTCGAGGAACGCGTCGCCGCCGCGGTCGGTGATCGCCCGCAGGCGCGCCTTGGTCAGCGGGTGGCCGGGGCTCTGGAACGGCAGCCGTGCCACCACCACGAGCGTCAAGGCCTCGCCGCGCACGTCGATGCCTTCCCACAGGCTGTCGGTGCCGACCAGCACCGAGGTCGGTTCGTCGCGCTTCTTCTGCAGCAGCGTGCGCAGCGGCGCCTCGCCCTGCACCAGCAGCTCGATGCCGGCCAGCGCCAGCGGTTCGCGCAGCGTCACCGCCAGCGCGCGCACCTGCTGCCACGAGGTACACAACACCAGCGCCCGGCCGCCGTTGTCGAGCACGTGGCGCAACGTGCGTTCGCCGACCTGCTGCCGGAACGCCGCGTCGTCGCGGCCGGGTTCGGGCATGCCTTCTTCGAGCACCAGTTCGACCGCGCGCTGGTAGTCGAACGGCGAGCCGAGCCGCAGCGTGTCGACGCGCTCGTCGAGGCCGAGCTGGGAGCGCAGCCAGGCGAACTCCTGGTCGTCGCCCGGCCCGAGCGTGGCGCTGGTCAGCACCGCGGTGACGCCGCTGGAAAACAGCTGTTCGCGCAGCAGGTCGGCGACCACCAGTGGCGCGCCGCACAGCACCGCAGAGGACTTGCCGCGCTCGAGCCAGCGCACCAGCGGCGTCGTCGTCTTCGGCGGCGCGCACAGCTGCTTGATCAGCATCGCCAGGCCATCGAGCCCGGTCGCGCGGGCCGTCAGTTCCATCTTCACGTCGACCTGCTGCGCCCGCGCGGCGCAGGCGGTGACCTCCTGCGCCAGCGCCAGCAGCGGCCGCACCAGCGGTTCGTCGAGCACCTCGTCACCGAGGCCGAGACCGTCACTGCCGTGCAGGCGTTCGCCGAGCAGCAGGAAGAACCCGTCGTTGCACTGCCGCAGTTCTTCGAGCAGCAGCAGCGCCTGCGGCGTGCCGTGCTGGCGCAGCAGGCTGCGCTCGGAGCGCCGCGGATGCAGCCGGCGCAGGTGCCAGCCGACGGTCGCGGCCGACACCCGCAGGCCGAGGCTCTCGGTGGCGACCCGTTCGAGATGGTGCGCCTCGTCGAAGATCACCACGCGGTGCGCCGGCAGATAGGCGGCGCCGGCCATGCGCAGCGCCAGGTCGGCGAAGTACAGCGCGTGGTTGACGACCAGCACCTGCGCGGTCTGCAGCCGCCGCCGCGCGCGCTGCCAGTGGCAGCCGTCGTAGTGTTTGCAGGCGCGGTTGAGGCAGTTGCCGTGCTCGGCCTGCACCTCGTCCCACACCTCGGGCAATGGCGGCGCCGGCAGGTCCATGCGCGTGCCTTCCTTCGTCACCAGCGACCAGTCGACGATCGCGCGCAGTTGCGCATGTTTGTCGGGGCTCTCGAACAGGTGCTGCTCGCGCTCGGCCAGGTGCATGCGGCGCTGGCACAGGTAGTTGTTGCGGCCGACGGCGGTCACCGACGACCACTCGAACGGCAGCACCGCGTGCAGGAACGGCAGGTCCTTGCGTTCGAGCTGCTCCTGCAGCGCGATCGTGCGCGTGCTGACGATCACCGGCCCTTCGCCCTGGTGTGCGTCGGCGTGCAGCACCGCCGGCAACAGGTAGGCGAACGACTTGCCGATGCCGGTGCCGGCCTCGGCCACCAGGTGGCGGCCCTGCTGCAGCGCGCGCTCGACGGCGGCGGCGAACTGCAGCTGCTCCGGCCGCTCCTCGTAGTCCGGCAGCCGGCGGCCGATCACGCCGTCCTTGCCGAGGAACTCGGGCACGCGGCTCACCGGTCCGGCTCCGCCGCCAGGTCTTCGGCTGCCAGCAGCCGGTTGCGCGCCGGTTTGCGTTGCTCGTAGGCGACCACGGCGTCCGGCACCGCGGCACCGGGCGGCAGCGCGGCGAGGCGGCGGCCGAACGGCGAACCCGCGCGCACCCACTGTGTGCCTTTGTGCTGCTGCCCATCGGCCGTGAACTGATAGCGGACGCTCAGCTGCGGTGGATTGACCAGCGCCGTCGGCCGCACGGCGACGAGGGTCGCCGGCGCCGAGTCGCCGTACTGCAGCAGGTGGCGCAGCTGGTAGACGCGGATCAGCCAGTAGCCGAACAGCGCGGCGAGCGGCAGCCACAAGAAGCCGGCCAGGTCGGGCAGCCAGAAGCTCGACAGCGCGCGGTTGCTGCGCCGCAGCCGATGGATGGCTGGCGCGTCGGCGAGCAGTTCCAGCGCCGCCGGCTGACCGGTGGCGAAGGTACCCGACCACGCGTAGCAGACATCACTGCCGCTGCCGGTGTCGGCGAGCTGGTAGTCGTAGTGCACGACGTCGACGGCGCGCGCACCGCAGTGGAACGAGGTCGGTTCGACGGCGGTGACGCGGGCATCGTGTGCGGCGAGCGCGGGGTTGGCATCGAGCCGCGCGTCGGCGAACGGCAGGCCGCCGCCACCGATGGCCAGCAGCACGACGATGGCGATCGTCACCAGCGCGAACGCGGCGCCGGTGACGAGGCCGAACGGCCACCACAGCGCGGCGGCGGCGCGCAGTCGGACGGTGCGGGGTCGAGCCGGGGTAGCCAAGGCGCAGAAGGCTAGCGCACGGCCGTACCGATCGGCAGCGCGCTGCCGCTAGCGTTCGACCCACTCTTCCGACTGCGCCTTCGGCGGACTCGCCGGCGGCCGCTCGGACAGGAAGTCGGCCGGCAGCGCCAGCCGGCTGAACTGCGGCCAGCGCCGGCCGTGCAGCACCGGCAACCGTTCGCCGACCTGGTCCGGCAGGCGCAGGCGGCCGCCGAGCGGGCTGCGCACCCGCACCCAGTGGCGGCCATGCCGTTCGTCGGCGTGATGGTCGCGGAACGAGAAGTGCACGACCAGCATGCCGGGCACCACGAACCGCAGCCGGCGCACCGCGGTGACCCTGGCCACGCCGACGTCGCCGAGCGCCATCATGTGGCGCAGCAGCAGGGCACTGGTGAACCACAGCAGCAGGCACAGGCCGCCCGGCACCACCAGCACGCGCAGCCAGAGGCCCGGGCGCACCCACCACGGCAGCAGATCGAGCCGCGTGCCGACGATGCGGCTCAGCTGCGGTTCTTCGGCCAGGTACTCGACCGTCACCGTCTGCGACACACGCAGGTGATCGACCGCCGGCGCGAAGCAATGGCCGAACAGGCTCAGGTTGCCGCCGACCGTCGGCACCGTGAAGTGGTAGCTCCAGTGCTCGGACGGCTGCCCATGCAGCTCGGCTGGCCGCCGCGGGAACTCGGCGCCGAAGCCGAGCAGCGACGTGACCTCGCCTTCGGCATGCTGCAGCTGCCCGAGTTCCTGCGCGCGGTCCAGCCGTTCGTTGTCGCTCGGTTTGGCGCCGTGCGCGAGGAACAGCATCCAGGTGAACGCGCCGCCGTAGATGGCGAGCACGAACGCGGCGAGCGCGAGCGGCCAGCGGTACCAGAGCACCGCCCGCCAGCGCACGCGCCGTGGTGCCGGGGGTATGCCGTGAACCTCGCGCATCATGCGCGCAGCATACTCGGTCGCCGCCGCGGGGATGGTCGTCGGTCCTGGCCTCGGCGGTCGCTGCGCCCGCTCCCAGCGTGCCCGGCGCAGCAGGGCGCCCGGTTGCATTGTTGACGCGCACGGTCGGGAGCCCGGTGCTCGTTCGCCGGGTCTGCGCAGCCGCTGCGACAACTTGCGGCCGGGCGCGGCCGCGCGGGCGGGCGACCTTGCCGACGCCGGCGCGTAGCAATGGCGCGCCGGGCCGCGGGCCGTAGACTGCCGGGCTCTCCGGAGCCTGTATGAAGCCGATCGCCCTCGCGTTGTCGTCTCTCGTGATCCTGTTCACCGCGCTGCCCGCCCAGGGCGAAGTCGCCGCCCAGGAGAAGCCGGTCGTCCAGCAGGCGATCGCCAAACTGGTGTCGTTCGCGCACACCGCCGAGAGCAACAAGGTGCTGACGCGGGCCCGGCAGGCTTACGACCTGATCCTCGACAAGTACGACACCGACAACGCGACCGCCCGCGGCGCCCTCGACTTCAAGAAGGTGCAGGGCAAATGGGATCTGGTGTCGATCGAGAAGCGCAAGCGTTGGGAGGACAAGGCCAACAACGAGCAGCGCTTCCGGGTGCTCAAGGAGTGGCGCGAGACGTCGCAGGTCCTGGCCAGGCTGCACCGCGATCTCGGGCTGGCGCTGGTCAAGGCGGAGAACCTCACGCGCGGCACCTACCACCTCGAGCGCGCGGTCCACTACAACCCGTTCGACAAGGAGGCGCACACCGCGCTCGGCCATACCGAGGACCATGGCTTCTGGGGCACCGCCGAGCAGATCGCCTTCGTCAACCGCATGAAGGCGATCGAGACCCGGGCGCTCGAGCTGGCCAAGCAGGAGTACAAGGCCGAAGCGCTCGACGTGGCGACCATGCCCGAGGAACTGCAACGCATGAAGCTCGAGTTCCACGGCAGCAAGTCGCCGCACTTCACGGTGTGGACCCGCGGCACGCAGGAGAATGCCGACAACTGCGTCAAGTGGGCGGAGCGCGGCCTCGACTTCCTGGCCTACATGATCGGCGACGAAGAAGCCAAGCGGCGCAACGTGGCGGCGCGCGCCGGCTCCTACAAGTGGATCGGCTTCGTCTGGACCACGCGCGAGCGCGAGGACTTCCTGGTCGCCAATCCGGAGATCTGGCAGAAGGACAAGGAGGGGATCGAGGGCGCCAAGCACTTCGCCAATGTCGAATTGAACAGCAAGACCGGACCAGCGATGGTCTACATGAAGCTGACACCGGCGCAGATGCACGATTGCCTGATCATCCACGCCTGGCACAACGGCTTCGGTGGCGGGCTCAACGCCGGGATCGCGGAAGGCATGTACCACGCGGCCACCTGGCTGTTGATGTCGACCTCGATCAACAAGCACGGTGCCCTGGCCGAAGGCACGGTGTCCGGCAAGGAGCTGGAACTGCCCGAGTCGACCAACTGGTGGTTGCGCAAGATCCGTGACGAGGCCCTCGCCGGCGAAGACTTCCAGCTGTCGCTGGTGCCGAAGGAGCCGCTGTCGAAGTTCCGCAACGACGCGCGCATCAAGTCATGGAGCTTCATGACCTGGGCGATGGCGCGCTTTCCGGACAAGTGGTTCAAGTGGCTGGCCAAGCTGCCGGAGACCAAGCTCGCCGCCCCGCCGGACGTCGAGAACCAGTTCGAGCCCATGTTCGGCGGCAATTACGCGCAGGTCGAGGGCGAGTGGCGCGACTGGGCGCGCGGCGACTCGGGCGTTGCCGCGGCCACCGGCTATGGTCCGCCGCTGCTGCCCGAGCTGCCGAACAAGGAGGAACTCGCGGCACTCGAACGGCTCAATCAGGTGCGCGGCCAGGCCATCGGCTACGTGAATGCGGGCAAGAACCTCGCCGATGGCAAGTTGATCCTGCTGCCGACGTGCGAACTCGACGCCGAGGCGTCGCAAGCTTGCGAGGACCACGCCAAGTACCTGACCAAGTGGCCGAAGGAGCACCTCAAGTGGCCCGAGGCACACGAAGAGAACCCGGCGCTCGAGGGCTTCTCGCCGCGCGGCATGCGCGCCGGCATGCGCTCGGTGATCATCTGGAGGCAGGGCCCGGGCAGCACCGAGTTCTCGCGCGACTCCGTGGACGGCTGGATCGGCACGGTCTACCACCGTTTCCCGCTGCTCGAGCACAACATCAAGCGCTTCGGTTTCGCGTTCGTCGAGGACAACGGCTACGCGATCGGCGTGCTGGACATGGGTTCGCTCGAAGAGCCGTACGATCAGCAGCAGGCGCCGAAGTACGTCGCCTGGCCGCCCCCGGGCATGAAGGACGCGCCGCTCAAGTTCCATGGCATCGAGTTCCCGAATCCGCTGGACGACCAGCCCGAGTCCGAACGCGACATCACCAAGACCGGCTACCCGGTGAGCCTGCAGCTGCAGCGCGAGGTGGCGACGAAACTCGTCAGTTCCTCGATCTCGCTGTACACGATCAAGACGCGCGAGAAACCACCGCTGCAGCACGTGGTACCCGCTGATGCTGCCGAGGGCGGCTGGGCGGCGCGGCGCAAGGATGGCGCCGAGGTGCCATTGTGGGTGCACACGCCGAAGGAACCGCTGCTGAAGCGCATGGAGGAGAAGGAGGTCGTGTTCGGCATACCCAAGGCGCATCTCAAGCCGCACACCGCCTACCAGGTGGTGGTCGTGCTGAGGACCGACGAGGGCGGAACCCAGACGGACATCAAGTTCTGCTGGGAGTTCATGACCGGCGACAATGACGAGGGTCTGAAGTTCACCAAGTGAAGCAGTCCGGCCGGCAGTCGCCGCCGCCGCCCCTTCCAGTCTTGCATCAGCGCCGCCGCGCCGCACAATCGCGGCCACGGAAATTCCCCTCCGTCTCGCCGGTTGCTGCCGGCCAGGACCGCTGCACTGCCGAGACCTGCCGAGAGCTGCCATGTCCAAACGCGTCGATGAGATCCTGAGCTGGTACGAGTCGGACAACCCCGGCGTGCTGCGCAACCTGCGCTCGCTGATGGACAGCGGCAATCTCGCCGGCACCGGCAAGTTCGTGATCCTGCCGGTCGACCAGGGCTTCGAGCACGGCCCGGCGCGCAGCTTCGCCAAGAACCCGCCGGCCTACGATCCGCAGTTCCATTTCGAGCTGGCGCTGCAGGCCGGCTGCAACGCCTACGCCGCGCCGCTCGGCTTCCTCGAGGCCGGCGCCCGCAAGTACGCCGGCCGCATTCCGCTGATCCTGAAGCTCAACAACAGCGATTCGCTGTACGCCGGCGACAACCCGAAGCCCGCGCTGACCGCCTCGGTGCAGGACGCGCTGCGCCTCGGCTGCGCCGCGATCGGCTTCACGATCTATCCGGGCAGCAGCTTCCGCAACGAGATGTACATGGAGCTGCGGCAGCTGGCCGAGGCGGCCAAGGCGGTCGGCCTCGCGGTCGTCGTCTGGAGCTACCCGCGCGGCAGCGGCCTGTCGAAGAAGGGCGAGACCGCGATCGACGTCTGCGCCTATGCGGCGCAGATCGCCGCCCAGCTCGGCGCGCACATCATCAAGGTCAAGCCGCCGACCGAACACATCGAGCAGGAGGCGGCGAAGAAGGTGTACGAGGCGGAGAAGATCCCGATCGCCACGCTGGCCGACCGCGTGAAGCACGTGGTGCAGAGTGCGTTCGGCGGCCGCCGCATCGTCATCTTCTCCGGCGGCGAGGCCAAGGGCACCGAGGAGGTGCTGTCGGAGATCCAGGGCATCGCCGCCGGCGGCGCGTTCGGCTCGATCATGGGCCGCAACAGCTTCCAGCGGCCGCTGCCCGACGCGGTCAAGCTGCTGAAGCAGGTGCAGGAGATCTACCGCAGCTCGAAGTAGCGGCGGCGGCGCTGCGGTCGGGAGCAGAACCACCACCCGCGGCGACTGGCCGGCCGTAGACTCCCGGTCCGTGGCTGTCGATTCCACCGTGTCACACCGGGCCAGATCGATCGCAGCAACGGCAATGCTGCTGGCAGCGATGCCGGCGCAGGAAGGTCCGTCGCCAGTCGTGCCGCTGCGCTGCCAGGTCGTCGACCAGGACGGCCGACCGGTTGCGGGCGTCGCCATCGCTGCCGCTCGCTACTGCAGCGGCCACGACCCAGAGCTGGTCGAGGCTCGGACCGAAGGTGCCGAGGGATTGGCGACCTTTCCGCAGTGGCGGCACGGCGACAGCGGCAGCGTCGAGCTGAGTGCCTCGATCGTCGGCGCCGCGCCGCACCGGACCGTCGACCTCGGCAAGCAGTCGGAGATCGCACGCATCACGTTGCCGGCGTGCGGGATCATTGCCCTGGATCTGCGGTTTGCGGATGGCTCACGCCTGCCGGCACCGCTGGCGGCGGCGACCCAGGTGCAGGTGATCGCGACCGACCAGGTGACTCTCGGTGGCGCCGCCATTCCACAGTTCAAGCTCGACGCCGACGGTCATGCGCGGATCGGGCCGGTGGCGCGCGGCCACCCCTTGCGCCTGTCGGTCCGCCCCGGAGCCATCGGCATGGAACGCACCGAAGCGGCTCTCGGCCAGGACGAAGCGACGCGCGAACTGAAGTGGCAGCTGCCGGCGGACGTCGTGCTGCTGCATGGTCAGGTGGCTGGCCTCGACCAGGCAACCATGACGAGCGCACCACTCACGCTGACGATCGCCAGGAGCGACGGCACGCAGACCGGGAGTTCCGGGTCGCTCGGCGCCGACGGTTCGTTCGCCACCGTGTTGCCCGGAACCTGGATCGACACGTCACCACGCATCGAAGCGAAGCTGGGCACCGATCGCTCGCTGGTGCTGACCCAGCGGCTGCTCGTGGCCGGCGCCAACGACTTCGGTCGTGTGCAACTGGTGCTGGAGCCAGTGTTGCTGACCGGCACGCTGCTGGTCGACGACCAGCCTGCGATCGCGCCGTATCCGGTCGGCTGCCAGGCGCCGCCGCCGCTGCAGCTGCCGGGCCAGAACCTGTCTGCGTCCCAGGTGTTCCGCCTGCCGTTGCGCCTCGTGCCGCTCGGCAACGGCCGCTTCGAAGTGCGAGGGCAGCCAGGCGCCGGCGGCGATCTGCAGCTGGTGGTTGCCCGGGAGTGGGTCGTCGATGGCCCGACGAGGTTCGCGGCCGGTACGCAGAACGTGGTCGTCAAGCTGAAGCATCCGCCGGCGATCAAGCTCGACCTGATGGTCGACGACACGGCCCACGGCGAGCCGCAGCGCCTCGCGGCCTGCCTGCTCCGGCAGGCCGATGGCCGCGAGTTCGGTACCCTGTTCGCCAAGACACCGCCCGGCACCGCGGCAGTGCTGTCGGCGGTCTGGCCAGGGGTGCCCGGCGGCGGCTACCACTTGATCGTCCGCCTGCCCGCGACCGGCGAAGTCGTGTACGAAGGGGCACAGCCGTTCACCGTGCCGTCGCCAGCGCTCGTCGAATCGCGCACGCTGCCATCGATCGATCTGCGCGGCCGCCTGCGTACCCTGCGGCTGATGGTGGCGATGACGCCGACACCGCCCGGTGGCTGGCGCGTCCTGCTCCTGCGCCCGGCCGGCGACGGCCCATGGCGGCAGTCCAGCGTTGCCGCCAGCAGCGAGTTCACCGTGGCCGGTCCGGTGGACCTGCTGGTCGGCGGCAACGACCTGTGGTGTGAGCGGCAACGAGCCGTCACCGGCGAAGTGCACCTGGCCCTGCAGGCAGTCCCTGCGACGACCGTGCGCGTCAAGCCGGCCCCGCCCGCGCTGGCGCGGAAGTATGAACTCATGCTGGTCGCCGAGCACGACAGCACGGTTGACGGAGAGTTCGCTGCGGCAGGCATGCTGCCTGGACGGACTTCGGCGCGACTCGGCGCCGACGGTACGGCTCCGCTGTTGCTCAACCTGCCTGGGCTCTGGCGCATCCAACTGTGTGTCGTGTGGCGTGGCACCGCGAACAAGATCGATGACCTCGGTCCGCCGCTCGAAGTCACGGTCACCGGGCCGCAGGCAGGAACGCACGACCTGCCCTGCGCGATCGACGGTCTCGAGCAGTGGCGGTGAGTCTCGGGGCGTTGAGCTGTCCGTGCGCGGGGGTGTTGCGGGCAGCGCCAATCCAAGGCCCAGGCGAAACCTCGCAAGCCGCCCGAACGGCCGCGGTCATCTTGTCCGAGAGGTAATGCGCAACCCGCGCATCATGATCACGGCCCGGTGCGAAACGCACCCGACAGCCTGTGCATGCTCGAGGTGGTGCTAGGGACCAGGCTTGCCGAGCGCACGCAGCCGGCGCACCAGGTCAACGCGGAACGACTCGAGCGTCGCCGGAGCGATGCCACCGGGCAGCGTGGCATTGCCGGCGATGCGGATCGAATCGAGCAGCCAGGCGAGCGTCGCTGCCGACACGCCGCCGTCCTTCCGTTCGGCGTCGCTGACCACTGACGCGAGGTCGAGACCGCGCTCGAGGATCTCGCGGAGATCGACCAGATCCCGGATCTCACCGCGGCCGAGCAGCGCACAGATCTTGTTGGCTGCGATCTCACGCAGCGAGTGCAGGCGGATGCCTTGTCGATCTTCGACCACATCGACGTCCGGGGCGCGATCGACCACGAGGTCGACCAGCACCGTTTCGCCGCCTCGGCGCACGAGCAGGCGCTGGAACTCGGGAAAGGTCTTGACCGCCTCCATGCTGCCGCCGAGCGCCGTGACCGCAGCAGTCAGTGCCTGGCGGCCTTCGGCCAGATCCACCGGCGGCTTGGTGAACAGGTCGAGGTCCTGGCTGGTGCGGTGCCGCAAGTGGAAGCCGACCAGCGCGCCGCCGCCGGTGAGCACGAAGCGCCGTTCGCGCGCGAAGAACTCGCGCAGCAGATCCTGCTGCAGCGGACTAAGCCCGACCGGTGAGGAGGCCATCGGCACGCCATCCTTCGATCAGCCAGTTCCAGAACGCGCGCGCGCGGCCGAGGTGGCGGTCGATGCGCGGCAGCAGTTCGAGCACGTCGCGCAGTTCGAGCAACCGCCAGACGTCCTGGTAGCGCGCCTCACGCATGACACGCGCCATCCACAGCGCGCGTTCGTCGAGATCGGAGGAATGGAGGTGACGCCGCAGTTCGGCGTACGTGGTCGGCTCGTCCCAGATGAAATACGGCTGGGCTTCAGGGTCGTCGAGATTGGTGGACAGGGGTTGCATCTCGGCAGGTGGCAGCATGGCCGAAGAGTGGTGAGCGGGCAAAGGTCACATCTTCCAGCTGCAAGGTTGACGCGCGTCGGCGCGACGGGTCATCGTAGCTGCCATGTTCCGTCGCGCACATCCCGCAAGTGTGGTCAGGGGTGTACCCCTGGCAGCGCTGTTCGTGCTCGGGCTAGCCGGGCAACAGCCGGCAGCCGGGCCCGCGCCCAGGCAGGAAGTCCACGGCCGCATCGAAGACCACCAGGGTCTGCGCCTGCTGCGCGTGTGGGGCACGCCCGAGCAGCGCGGCTATGCGCACGGCTTCCTGCTCGGCCACGACATCGCCCGGGTCGCCAAGGCGGAGTTCGAGGGCCGCTTTGCCAGGAAGCAGCCGCTGCTGGTGCAGGCGAAGAAGCTGCTGCCGCGGTTGATCGAGTATCCGGCCGACGTGCAGCACGAGATCGAGGCGATGTTCAGCGGCATGCAGGACGCGGGCGCCGAGCTGCAGATGCCGGAACTCGAGCGCAGCTTCGACCTGCAGGACCTGCTGCTCGCCAACGCGCTCGACGTGTTCGGCCTGATGGCCTGTTCGGGGTTCACCGTGTGGGGTGAACAGGCCGAAGGCGGCGGCGTGCTGACCGGCCGCAACTTCGATTGGCCGCTGATCGGCCCGCACCTGCTCGAGGCGACGATGCTGATGGTCGAGCACTTCGACAGCGGCGCCGTGGTCGCGTCGGTGACCTGGCCCGGCTACCTGGGCGTGGTCACCGGTGTCAACCGCGACGGCGTCGCCGCGTTCCTGCACGTCGGCACCGGCACGATCACGATGACGCCCGAGCCGTCGGCATGGCCGTCGGCGATCGCGCTGCGGCGGATCCTCGAAGGCGCCACGGCCAGCGCCGGTGCCGCGGTGTTCGCCAGCGCCGAACAGCTGCTCTCGAACACCAGCCCGCCGGCCGGCTACATCACCCGCGTGATCCTGCCGCAGGTGCCGGCCGGTGACGTGCCGGCCGGCGTGTTCGAGACCGACCGCAACAAGGTCGTGCGCAGCAAGCCGGAGGGGCAGGAGGTCGAGACCAACCATTTCCTCGGCCGCAGCGACGGCCGGCAGGCGAGCCGCGACAGCACCGATCGGGCGGCGAAGATCCACGCCTGCATCGACGATTGCCTGCTGACCGGGGACCACAAGGTGTCGGTGGCCGAGGGCTGGGCGCTGCTGCAGAAGGTCGAACGCGGCGGCGCGCACGCGTTCGGCACGCTGCACGCGCTGGTGTTCCGCGCCGAGCCCTGGGTGTTCGAGCTGCGCATCGGCGAACAGCAGCCCGGGGGTCTGGTCGCGGCCAGCAGCAGCAAGCGGCGCTACGCGCTCGCGCGCGACGAACTGTTCCCGGCCGCGGTCGGCAGCCAGAAGGCGGCGGCACCGGCGGGGAACGGCAGCGAGCGGCGCTGAGCCGCATCGGAATCTGCTCGACCGGGGCCCGGACCCGCGCCACACTTCGGCCCGCCGATGGCCAATGACCGCGCCGTTCTGTCGACGAAGGGACTGGGCTGGGGCCCGTTCTGCAGCGGCCTGATCCCCGGTCTGCTGCACCGCCAGCTCGGCGACAAACGCAAGGCGCTGCTGGCGGTGCTGTCGTGCGCGATCGTGTTCTTCGTCGGCTACGCGCTGGTGCGCGATCGGTTGTTCAACTACGGGTTGCTGTCGCCGAGTCGCGAAGGGGTGATGAACCTGTTCAGCCGCGTGCTGCCGCTCGGCAACCTGCCGGAGGCGCTCAACCTGCCGTTCACCGCGCTCGGCACGCTGTTCGCCTTCGAGCCGGGCTTCACCGCCGAGCGGCTGTGGCGGCTGCCGCGTCCGCACGAGGACATCGGTTCGTGGCTGACCGCGGCTTCGGGCATGCTGGCAGCGTTCTGGTCCGCCGATGCGCATTGGCATCTGCGCCTTCTGCGCGACCAGCTGCGCCCGGGCCCCGGCATTGCGCCGGCGCTCGCCGCCGGACTGTCGTGGCTGGTGCCCGGGCTCGGCCACTGGCGCGCCGGCCAGAAGGACAAGGGCGTGCTGCTCGGCGCCGCCGTGGTCATCGTGTTCGCGTTCGGCTGCATCGTCGCCGAGAACCATGCCGTGCAGCGGCCCATCACCCCGGTGTGGTGGATCGGCCAGGACCTGTTCGGCCTCGGCACGCTGGTCTGCGCGCTGTGCATGCCAGCGCTGCCAGTGCCCATGACGCACGAAGTGAATCAGCTCGACCTCGGCGTCATCATGGCCACGGTCGCCGGGCTGATGAACCTGGTCGTCATCGTCGATGCCTACACGGTTGCCGAACGCGCGCGGTTGCGCGTCGCGGTGCCGCTGGAGGCAAAGGCATGAACCTGGTCGCGCTGCTGCAGCGCCTGTCGATCTACCTGCCGGTACTGTTCCTGATCGCGATCGTGATCTGCGGCCAGCAGCACGAGACCGCGCGCGCGACGCTGCAGGCCGCCTGGCGCAAGACCGTGCGCTGGCTGCTCTACAGCCTGCTGCTGGTGCTGGCGATGCAGCTGATCGAATGGGTGTTCATCCGCTGACGCTGCCGGCAGCGGCCAGCAGGTCGCCGGGCAGTCGCCGCAACAGGCCACGCTGTTCGAGCGCCAGCAGCGCGTGCAGGAAGGCAGCGCGCGCGAGCCCGCTCTCGCGCAACAGCAGGTCGGCCGGTCGTGGTCCCTGCTGCAGCAGGCGCAGCACCGCTGCCGCGTCGGCCGACAGCTGCAGGGCCAGGGCCACAGCCGCTGTGGCCCCCGGTTGCAGGCCGAGCAGGCGCAGCAGTTCCACCGGGTCGTCGGCGATGGCGGCGCCGTCGGCGATCAGCCGGTGGCAGCCGCGGCTGCGCTCGCTGGTGTACGGGCCCGGCACCGCGAACACCGCAGCGCCACATTCGGCGGCGAACTGGGCGGTGTGCAGCGCCCCCGAGGCGAGGCCGGCTTCGATCACCAGTGTCGCCGGCGTGGCGCCGGCAAGGATGCGGTTGCGGCGCGGGAAGTGGCCGGCGCGCGCACGCCGGCGGGGCGGCAGTTCGGTCAGCAGGCAGCCGCCGCCGCCGACGATCGCCGCCGCCAGCGCCCGGTGTTCCTGCGGGTAGATGTCCGGCAGACCGCCGGCCAGCACGGCAACGGTCGGCGTGCCGGCGCGCAGCGACGCGGCGTGCACTTCGCCGTCGATGCCGCGGGCGAGGCCGCTCCAGGTGACCACGCCGGCCTGCGCCAGCGCGCCGGCGAAGTCGGCGGCGGCGGCCCTGCCATACGGCGTCGGCGTGCGGCTGCCGACCACGGCGACGGCGGTGCGGTCGGCCTGCAGGGCCGTGAGTTCGCCGCGGGCGAACAGCACGAACGGCCGCAGCGGCGCCTGCAGCAGCCGGGCCGGGTAGCAGGCGGTGGCTGGCGTCAGCACCTGGAGGCCGAGGGCCTCGGCTTCGGCCAGCAACCGGGCCGCGCGATCGCCGAGCGTCGGGTCGAGCAGCCGCCGCCGCACGCGCGGTGGCAGCTCCGCACCGCCGGCGAGCAATGCCAGCGGCTCGGCGGCGGGATCGAGCAGCGCCGCGACCGGCGCCTCGTCACCGCCTTCGGCCAGCGCCAGCAGGATGTACGGGTCCACATAGGTACCGTGTCCCGGACGGCCCAACGGTTACGCCTGCGGGCCGAAATGCACGCGGGCGCCGCCACGATCGTGGCCGGCGCCCGCGACCCGCGAGCCGGCGGCGCTACTTCTTCTTCGCCTCGGCCTTGTCGTCGGCCTTCTCGGGTCGGTCCTGCTTCTCCGGCTTCTCCGGCGGCGGCTTCAGGATCATCTCGAACTCGATGTTGCCGTCCTTCAGGTGCGCGCGCACCGAGTACGGCTGGTCGAGCGAGCTCTTGAGCAGCTGCTCCGACAGCGGATCTTCGAGGTGCTTCTCGATGCCGCGCTTCAGCGGCCGGGCGCCGAAGTCCTCGTGGAACGACTTCTCGATCAGCCAGTCCATCACCGCCTGCTCGACCTCGAGCACGTGGCCCTTCTGCTTCATGCGCTGGTTGACCTTGCGCAGCTCGATCTCGACGATCCGCTGCATGTCGTCGCGCGCGAGCTGGTTGAACACCACGATCTCGTCGAGCCGGTTGATGAACTCCGGCCGGAAGTGGCGCTCGACCTCGGCGTGGATCATGTCGCGCATCTTCTCGTAGCCGCCCTCCTTGCCCGACTTGCCGAAGCCGAGACCGGCGCTGTTCTTGATCAGGTTGGCGCCGATGTTGGAGGTCATGATCAGGATCACGTTGCGGAAGTCGATGTGCCGGCCGAACGAGTCGGTCAGCCGGCCTTCCTCCATGATCTGCAGCAGCATGTTGAAGATGTCCGGGTGGGCCTTCTCGATCTCGTCGAGCAGCACGACCGAATACGGCCGCCGGCGCACCTTCTCGGTCAGCTGGCCGCCTTCTTCGTAGCCGACGTAGCCTGGCGGCGCGCCGACCAGACGGCTGGCGTTGTACTTCTCCATGTACTCGGACATGTCGATCTGGATGATCGCGTCCTCGGTGCCGAACATGAACCGCGCGAGGCACTTCGACAGCCAGGTCTTGCCGACCCCGGACGGGCCGAGAAAGATGAAGCTGCCCATCGGCCGGTTCGGATCCTTGAGGCCGGCGCGCGAGCGGCGCACCGCCTTGGCGATCGCGTGGATCGCGCGCTCCTGGTTGATCACGTCGCGGCCGAGCTCCTGCTCCATGTGCAGCAGGCGATCCGCCTCCGCCTGGTCGAGGCGGTGCAGCGGGATGCCGGTCATCTTCGACACCGTCTCCGCGATCACGTCCTCGTCGACCATGCCGCCGGATTCGCGCGAGGTCTCGCGCTCGCGCCACTCGCGCTGGATCTCTTCCTTCTTCTTGCCGAGCTTGAACGCCTGGTCGCGCAGGTCGGCGGCGCGCTCGAAGTCCTGGTTGGCGACCGCCTCCTCCTTCTCCTTGTTGAGGCGCGTGATCTCGTTGTCCATCTCGCGCAGGTCGGGCGGCGCGGTCATCGACCGGATGCGGATCCGCGCGCCGGCTTCGTCGATGACGTCGATCGCCTTGTCCGGCAGGAAGCGGGCGGTGATGTAGCGGGTGCTGAGGTCGACCGCGGCCTGCAGCGCGGCATCGCTGTAGGTGACCCGGTGGTGCGCTTCGTACTTGTCGCGCAGGCCCTTCAGGATCGCCAGCGTCTGCTCCGGCGTCGGTGGCTCGACGTTGACGGTCTGGAAGCGACGCTCGAGCGCGCCGTCCTTCTCGATGTACTTGCGGTACTCGTCGAGCGTGGTGGCGCCGATGCACTGCACTTCGCCGCGCGACAGCGCCGGCTTGAGCACGTTGCTGGCGTCGATCGCACCCTCGGCGCCGCCGGCGCCGACCAGCGTGTGCAGCTCGTCGATGAACAGCATCACGTCCTTGGCGCGGCGCACTTCGGTCATCACCGCCTTGATGCGCTCCTCGAACTGGCCGCGGTACTTGGTGCCGGCGACCATCATCGCCAGGTCGAGCACGACCAGCCGCTTGCGCCGCAGGATCTCCGGCACGTTGCTCTTGACGATCCGCTGCGCCAGGCCTTCGACGATCGCGGTCTTGCCGACGCCGGCCTCGCCGAGCAGCACCGGGTTGTTCTTGGTGCGGCGCGACAGGATCTGGATCACGCGTTCGATCTCGTTGTCGCGGCCGATCACCGGGTCGAGCTTGCCTTCGCGCGCCAGGTCGGTCAGGTCGCGGCCGAAGCTGTCGAGCGCCGGGGTCTTGCTCTTGGTGTTGGGCTGCTGCTGGCCGCCGGACGGCGGTTGCTGGCCGCCGCCGGAGCTGCCGCCCGATTCGCTCTCCTGCTCCTCGCCCTCGCTGTTGCTCTCCGAGGCGCCGAGGAACTCGAGCACTTCCTCGCGCACCTCCTCGAGCTTGACGCCGAGGTTCATCAGCACCTGCGCGGCGATGCCCTCGTTCTCGCGGATCAGGCCGAGCAGCAGGTGCTCGGTGCCGATGTAGTTGTGCGACAGCTGGCTGGCTTCCTCCATCGACAGCTCGAGCACCTTCTTGGCGCGCGGGGTGAACGGCAGCTGGCCCATGGTCACCATCGACGGGCCGGTCTTGACGATCTTCTCGACCTCGTGCCGGATCTTCTCGAGATCGATGTTCATGTTCTTGAGGACGTTCGCGGCCACCCCGCTGCCCTCCTGAACCAGGCCGAGCAGGATGTGCTCGGTACCGATGTACTCGTGGTTGAACTTCATCGCCTCCTGGCGAGCGAAGCTCATCACCTTCTTGGCGCGGTCGGTGAAGCGATCGAACATGCGTCTAGGACTCCGGGGACATCTGGCCGAGGCCACTGCCTAGATCGGCCTGATCGGGAACAGGATTCAACTCGGATGCGGTTCTTGCACGACTTCGCGTCTGTGCGCCGCCGCCATGACGACCCACCGGTGCGGTGGAAACCGGCGGCGGATCGACGCAGCTACCATGCCATCGCCAGCACCCGACTGCGAGCAGCTTTGGGACGCTCATGGCGACAATCCAAGCACCGACCGCACCAGGCTCGCCCGCTTCTCGTCGCGGGCGGTCTCGTCGAGGCGTTCCTTGCTGAACCGCTGCAGGTGTGCCGGCTGCGACAGCAGCAGCGCCTTGTTGATCGCGGTGACGTCGAAGCCCTCGATCACGCGCTGCTGCACGCCGAAGCGCAGGCTGCTGAGGCAGGTCAGGGCCTCTTCGCTGGTCAGGATCGCCGCGCGCTCGACCACGCCGAGGGCGCGGAAGATACGGTCGGTGGTACGGATGCGCGATGGCCCGCGCAGCAGCGCCTCGCGCACCTCGCGTTCCCACTGCACGACGCGCGAGACGGCGAGGAACACGTCGGCCAGGATCTCGACCTCGGAGCGGCCGAGCGTGACCTGGTTGCTGACCTGGTAGAAGTCGCCGAGCGCGCGGCTGCCTTCGCCGTACAGCCCACGCACCGCCAGGTGGATCTTCTGCGCCGTGTTGGTGGCCTTGTCGATCTCCTCGGCCCACACCAGCCCCGGCAGGTGCAGCATCACCGACATGCGCAGGCCGGTGCCGGTGTTGGTCGGACACGAAGTCAGGAAGCCGAACTCCTCGGACCACGCCAGCGGCAGGCGCTGCATCAGCCCTTCGTCGAGCTGCTCGGCGAGTCGCCAGGCGGCATCGGTCTGCAGCCCGGAGGCGAACACCTGCACGCGCAGATGGTCCTCTTCGTTGACCATCACCGCGACACTCTCGCCGGTGTTGACGGCGACGCTGCGCGAGCGCTTGCTCGCCGCATGATCACGACTGATCAGGTGCCGCTCGACCATCACCTGCCGTTCGAGATCGTCGAGCGTGTCGAGGTCGACGACCGCCAACTGCTCCTGCAGTCCGGGTTGCTGCAGCCGTTGGCCGACCAGCTGGTTCAACTCCCTGGCCTCGGCGTCGCTCATCGCCGCCGCGAAGTGGTAGCCCTGCAGGTTGCGCGCCAGGCGGACGCGCGTGCAGATGGCGATGTCGGCTTCGGGGCCCTTGCCCTGCAGCCATTCGCCGGCCTGGAACCCCGGCTCCGGCGGTTCCTTCTTCTTGCGGCTCACGACCGCGCTCCGGGTCCGGTCGCACTCTCGGCCTTGCGCAGTTCGTCGCGCAGCCGCGCGGCGTCTTCGTAGCGCTCGTTGCGGATCGCATCGTCGAGCCGGCGCCGCAGGTCGGCCAGCGCGTCGGGTGCGCCGCCCTCGATCGTCGCCGTGCGGCTCGGCATCCGACCGCGATGGCTGGTCGCCTCGTGCACGCGCTGCAGCAGCGGCACCAGCTCGTCGTGGAAGGTCTCGTAGCAGCGCGGGCAGCCGAGCCGACCCTTGACCTTGAAGTCGGCGATCGTCATGCGGCAGCCACGGCAGGCGTGCTCGCGGCGGCCGCGTTCACGCTTGTCGCTCGGCGACTTGCCCTTGAGACCGCCGAGCAGGTCTTCGAGGATCTCGGTCGACAGCTTGAGCTGCGTCTTCGACTGCACCACGCCCATGGTCTCGGCGCAGGCGGCGCACAGGTGCTGCTGCCCGGTGACGTTGCCTTCGCGCACGTCCATGATGACGATCGTGGCGATGGCCTTCTGGCATGCGGTGCAATACTGCATCGGAGGATGGCGGACAGTCTACTTGCCGGCCAGGGGCGGCCACCAGTCGGCGGCGACGGTCACTGCGCGGCTTCGCCGCCGGCGGCGGTCGCGCGGCGTCGTAGGTCGAGCCACTGATGGAACTCCAGGGCGCGCGCGCGAAAATTCGGATACTGGTCGAACGAGGCGAACGCCGGGCTGAACAACAGCTGGTCACCGGGCCGGGCGGCGGCCAGCGCGGCGTCGAGTGCCTCCTGCACCCGCAGGTGCCGGCTGTGCGGTACGCGGCCAGCGAGGCAGGCCGACAGCGGTTCCGCCGCGCTGCCGAACAGGTGCGCCGAGGTCAGATGCGGTGCCACGCCATCGGCCACGGTCTGGAAATCGCCGTCCTTGCTCTTGCCGCCGCCGACCCAGCGGATCCGGCCGGACAGCGCCCGCAGGGCCGAGCGCGTCGACTCGATCTCGGTCGACACCCCGTTGTCGAACACCGACACGCCCGCGAGCACCGCCACCAGCTGCAGGCGGAACGGCAGCGGTGCGGCGTTGGCCATCGCCAGGCCGACCGCATGCGCGGACGCGCCGCACGACAGCGCCGCGGCACTGGCGGCCATCACGTTCTCGCGCTGGAAGTCGCCGAGCAGCCGCAGCGCCTTGGCATGGACGATCGGCACCGGCTCGCCGGCGTCGAGCCTGGCGGTGACGAAACCGTCGCGTTCGCCGATGCTGGCCGCTGCCGGCGCGGTGAACGCGAACACCAGCCGCTGCGCTGCCGGCGTGCGGAAGGCGGCGGCCACCGGGTCGTCGCCGGCGTGCACCACGAACTGCTGCGCGATCGCCGCCAGCCGGCCCTTGGCCGCGTGGTAGGCGGCCAGCGTCTTGTGCCGGTCGAGATGGTCCTTCAGCACGCGGGTGAACACCGCGCCGCGCACGCGGTGGCGGGCGAGATCGAGGCGCTCGAGCTGGAAGCTGGAGATCTCCAGCACGGCGATCTGTCCGCTGTGCCACTGGCCTTCGTCGGCGAGCAGGCTGTGGCCGATGTTGCCACCGAGCAGCGCCGGCAGGCCCGCGCGCTGCAGCGCCGCGTGCAGCAGGCTCGCCGTGGTCGACTTGCCGTTGGTGCCGGTGACCGCGATCACGCTGCCAGGGTAGGCGTCGAGGAACAGGTTGGCTTCCTGCGTGGCCTCTACGCCGGCGGCGCTGGCCGCGGCGAGCAGCGGATGCTCGTCGGGCACCGCCGGGTTGACCACGATCAGGTCGACGCCGGCGAGCAGCTCGCGGTCCTCGCGGCCCAGTTGCCAGTCGAGGTCCAGGTCGGCGAGGGCCGCGCGGCTCTGCTGCAGATCGCTGCCAGCGCTCTTGTCGGCGATCCGCACCGCCAGTCCGCGCTGGCGCAGGAACCGCACGGCGGCGAGGCCGCCACCGAACCGGCCGAGTCCGAGCACCAGGGCGCGAGCACCCGCGCGCAGCGGCGCGTTCATCGCTGGCTGCGGGCGTCCCGTGCCCGCGTGCGCATGGCCTCGAGACCGCCCGGCTGGAAACCGGTCACCACCGGCGACGGGTTCGGTGCCGGCCGCGGGGCCAGGTCCGTGTCGCCGCGGTCGAACAGCCGCACCAGGCTTTCGAGCGGTAGATCGAACGGGTACAGCCAGGGCGTCACCGGTTCCGGCTGCACCACTTCCACGCGGTCGGCCACCGTGGCGAAGTCGTCGATCTTCCCTGCCGGCGCCTGCGGCAGCACGTCGATGCAGCTGGTGCCGTAGTAGCGGAAGGGGAGCTCGCGGCCCGGCTCCTGCCTGCCATCGACGAACAGCTGCGCCGCCGCCGGCCGATCGAGGTGCCAGTGCGGGCCGGCGCACGCAGCACAGCCGAGCAGCAGCAGCACGCAGCGGTGGACGCCTGGTGTCGACACATCATCCTCTGGCCCGGGATCCCATCCTCCGGCCGGGACACCGGCCCGGTTCGTCCGCGGCACCGGCGCCGTGGCATGGATGGTTGGCGGAGAGGGGGGGATTCGAACCCCCGGTACCCGTAAGGGTACAACACCTTAGCAAGGTGCCGCATTCGGCCACTCTGCCACCTCTCCGGTGGAGGCGCGGATGTAGTAGCGGGCGGGGGCGCACGGTGCAAGCCTCGACTGGCGCGCGGCGCCAGGGAACGGATGTCTTGGGTGGGCAATGCTCCTTCGCGCCACCGCGATGCGGCATCGTCTCGTGCATCGCCACCGCCAACGGCGGCGCGCATGCCCACGGCAAGCATCCGTTCGGCAGGGCTGCGCGGGATGGACGCGATCCTGGTGCTGTGTGAAACTGGCCGCGTCGATGCGCGTGCGACCGACCTCCCGGCTCGGGTTCTGGCTCCGCCTCGCCGCAGCGACCGGAGCCCTGCTGGCGACCGCGGTGCTGTGGGTCCATGTCAACCGGCGCGATTGGATCGATGCGATCGATCTGCGGCTGGAAGCGTTCCTGACCTCGGGGACACGCACGGAGTTCCTGGCAGCGCTGGCGCAGTTGCCCACCGACCGGCCGCAGGCACTGCAGCGGCTCTCGCGCCTGGAGCAGCAGCTGCGCGGCTACCACAGTGGCGATCGCCCGTATGCGCTGTGGCGCGAAATCGGGCACACGCTCGCCGACGAGTGGCAACGCGACGGCGACTCTGCGCAGGCGATCGCCCTGGCAGAAAAGGTGGTGCAGAGCGAGGCCAAGGACCTGCCGGCGCGGCTGCAGCTCGCGCGGCTGCGGCTCGGCTCCAGCGAGCACCATGAGCAGGGGCGCGCCGACATCGCCGAACTGGAGGGCTTGCTGGCCGAGGAACCGGAGGTGATCACGCTGGCCGTCGATGCGGCGTTGGCCGACGGCGACCTGGTTGCCGCCGCGCGCGCGCTGGTCGCGCACCTGCGGTCACCACGGTCGTGGCTGTGGATCCTGCGCTACGACGGCGCCGACAGCCCGGTCCCGGCCTACGACATCGAAGTGCTGCAGCCGCGCTGCACGGCCGACGGTCGGTTGCGGGCCGAGTGCAGGCTGCCGCCCGGCGCGCATGGCGTGCACCTCGACCTGCCGCACCGCTGCTGGCTCGGGTTCGACCATGTCCGGCTCACGGCTGCCGACGGCAGCTGGCCGCCGCTGCTGCCTGCCGAACCTGGCCGCGGCCTGCGGCGGGCGCAGTCGATGTGGTGGTGCGATGGCGCGGCGAACCCCGGCCTCGACTTCGAGCTGCCGGCGGCGGTGGGTCAGGACGGGCTGGTGCTGGCGTTCACCGCTGAACTCGCGCAAGGGCTGCCGCCGTGGCTGGCCGTGCGCCTCGCCTCGCCGCCGCTGGCCCAGGGCCTGCGCGAGCTGCAGCAGACCGGTGCCGCCGGCGATGCGGCACTGCTGCGCCGCTGCCGCACCGTCGCGGCCTGTCTGCAGCCGTTCGAACTGTTCCATCGCGGTGACGAGTCGACGTTCACCGGTGAACGTCGTCTGCAGGCCACCGCCGTGGTCCGGCCAGCCGCTGCCGATGGGCTGCCGTTCCGCGTCGAGTTTGCGTTGCCTGCGGGCAGCAGCCACGTGCGGATCGATCCGCCAGGCATTACGGGTGCGAGTTTCCGGCTGCTCGCCGTGGAGTTCGTGCGCGGCGACGTCGCGGCGGCTACGAGTGCCGCCGCGTGCGTCGATCTGCACGACATGGAACTGCGGGGCGACGTGGTGCTGGTGACCGGCGATGATCCGCACTGGTCGATGGTGGTGCCAGCCGGGGCACCGGATCGGCTGCGCGTCGTGGGGTCGATCCGGTGAAGCTGCTGTGGCTGTTCCTGTGGCGCTGGAGCTGGCTGCTGACGGTGCCGTGTTGCGCGTTCTTGCTGGTGTGGTTGCTGCAGTTCGCCCAGCGCTACGCCGCCTTCCAGCTCCGCTACGATGTCTCGCCGTACCGCTTCGGCTGGGGGCTCGAAGGCGGCAAGCACGCCAGTCGCCTGTGGCGCGAGCTGCAGTTGTCGCTGCAGCCACACAGCATCGACCGCAGTCTGCGCACGGTGCAGCTGTTCGTCGGCGCCGACGCGCTGGCGCAGCTCGACAATGACCTGCCGCACTCCGGCTTCGAGCCGGTGCCGGGACGATTGCTGAACGACGGCAAGTTCCTGCCGGTGGAGGTCCGCTACCGCGGCGACTTCCTGGTGCACTGGGCCTACGACAAGAAGTCGCTGCGGGTGAAGCTGGGCAAGAACGACAGCTATCTCGGGCTGCGCACATTCAACCTGATCGCCCCCAAGTTCGATGGCCAGGTCAACGACCTGCTCGGCTATGTCCTGGCGCGCCACCTGGGTGTGCTGGCGCCGCGCGCCGAACTGGTGTGGCTGCAGCTGAACGGCCGCTTCTGCGGGCTGTACACGTTGGTCGAGCAACTCGGCGAAGGGACGCTGCGCGACAACGACCGCATGCCGGGCGACCTGTTCGTCGGTGAGCTGGTGGCCAAGGACAGCTGGCAGGGCGTCGACAGCAACCTGTTCGAACACCCTGGCCTGTGGACCAAGGCAGCGGTCGACGCCCGTCTGCCCGCCGTGGCGCGGCGCCCGCTGCAGCTCTTGTGCGAGCTCGTCAACTCGCCGGCGAGCGAGCAGGTGCACGCGCAGCTGGCAGCGCTGCTCGACCTGCAGGCGCTGGGCCGGATGGCGGCGCTGGAGATCCTGATCGGCTTCTTCCACACCGGCGAGAACCACAACTGGCGGCTGTACTGGGATCCGGCACGCAGCCGCTTCGAACCGATCGTCTGGGACCTGTGCGCGTTCGGCGCCTTCGGCATGTACGGCGTGTTCGACCAGTTGGGCCCGACGCCCGTGAGCCTCGATCCGAATGCCGACCGGCTGCACAACCTGCTGCTCGGCAACGCCTGGTTCCTGGCGGCGAGACAGGCGGCGTTGCGCCGGTTCCTCGAGGGTGACGGCCGCGAGCTGTTCCGTGGCGAACTGACGCGGGCGATCGCGGCGGCCGCGCTCGCGGCGCAGCAGGACCCGCTGTTGTGGCCGCCGGACCCTGCCGTGGTGCGCGCGGTACTGGCGCGGCTGCCGGCGCATGTCGAACGCGTGTTCGACACGGTGGCGCACGCCTACCTGCAGACCGGAACGCCGGTGCAGTGGCAGCGCCTGCCACGCGGCGTGCGCATCACGGTGGCCGACCGCGTGCCGGTCACCGGCCTGGTGCTGCACTTCGCCGCAAAGCCGGCATCGGTGGTGGCCGAGCTGCAGATCGCGCGCACGGGGGAGACGCTGCGCCGGCGGCTCGGCGCCACGGCGGCCGGTGACCGCAGCATCCGTCTGGCGACGGGATTGCACGCGCAGCTGCAGCCGGCGCCGACGGTCGAGCTGGGCTACTTCAAGGTGGGCTCGCACCGCGTGCTGCCCAGCAGCTACGACATCGAACTGAACGGCCTGGCGGCCGATGCCGGATTGCTGGCGGTCGATGCCGAGCGGGCTTCTGGCAGTGTCGAGCCGGCGCAACTGGCGACCGACCTGCCGTCGCCGCAACTCGATCTGCTCTACGGCGTCGGCGCCGACGAGCCGCAGGCGACGACCAGCTGGGCGGGCATCGTCAGGGTCACCGAGGCGCAGGAACTGCGGGGCGACCTGGTGCTCGCGCCCGGCACCGAGGTGCGCATGGCTGCCGGCGCGAGCCTGTTGTTGCACGGCCGGTTGCTGGCGCTGGGCACTGCCGAGCAACCGATCCGCTTCGTGCCCGCCGCCGAGGGGCAGCCACCGTGGGGCACGGTCGCACTGCTGGGTCCCGGCGCTGCCGGCTCGCAGCTGCGTCACTGCCAGTGGTCCGGCGGCAGCGAACGCTCGAGTCCGGAGGGGCTGTTCGCGTTTCGCGGCATGGTGTCGATCCACGATGTCGCTGGCGTCGACTTCGAGCACTGCACGTTCGAACGCGCCCGGGTCGTGGGCCAGATGGTCCACGCCGTGTACTCGGAGCTGACCTTGAGCGACTGCACGTTCGGTGACTGCACCGGGGACGCCCTGGCGCTCGACATCTCGCGAGCTTTGCTCCGCGGCTGCACGTTCGGCAAGGTCGGTCGGCATGGGGCCAGGCTGATGAACGCGAAGGTGGTGCTCGACGCCTGCCGCTTCGACGGCTGTGGCCAGCAGGGCATCGATGCGAGCGCGGACAGCAGGCTGCTCGGGCTCGGGCTCGAATGTCGTGCGTGCGCCGTGGCGGTGCTGGCGCGGGACGGTGCTTTGGTCCTGCTGCACGCGGCGCGGCTGGTCCACTGCGGCAAGGCGCTGCTCGCCAGGCACCAGGACCGGCTGCATCCGGTCGGCGGGCGGATCGAAGCCTGGGACAGCACCCTGGCCGACAACCAGGCGCAGGCCAGCGCCGATGCGCGGTCGCACATCGCCATCCACGGCGGCACGGCGCAGCCGCCGCTGGTCGCCAGCTCGAGCGTGCAGGTCGCGACCGATGCCGGCCTTGCTGCCCCGGTGTTGTTGCCGGAGTTCGATGCTCGTGCGCGGCAGCTCTGGGCGGAGCGCGCCGTGCCGCGTCACTGAGTCTGCTGCACGCCTAATAGTCGACGTCGTTCTTCGACACGATCAGCACCACGTCCGACACGCCGTCGACCTGGCTCAGCGCCGCGGTCAGCTTCTGCGCGGTGGCGTCCTTCTCCAGCGTCACGTCGTAGGTGAGGCGCATGCCGTGGCCGTCGCCCGACGGCTCGAGATGCAGCATGTTGGAGCGCCGCGCGTGCTCCTGGATGCGGGTCAGGTAGGCAGCGCTGTCCTTCTGCTGGTCGAAGGTGAAGCGCAGGATGAACTCGCTCTTGTACAGCGCGCCGAAGTTGGTGGCGAACAGCACCAGCAGGATCGCCACCAGGAAGGCGCCACCGATGCCGGCCAACCAGTAGTTGCCGGTGCCGGCGGTGATGCCGAGCGCCAGCGCCGCGAACACGAACGCGGTGTCGCGCGTGTCCTTGACCACGGTGCGGAAGCGGATGATCGACATGGCGCCGACCAGGGTGATGGCGTGCGCCAGGTTGGAACCCATCGTCATCATCACGATCGCCACGGTGACGCACACCAGCAGCAGCGTCTGCGTGAACGCCTGCGAGTACGACAACCCCTTGTGGGTGTAGCGGTAGACCACGGCCATCAGCACGCCGAGCCCCGTCGCCATCGCCAGGTTGACGATGTAGTCCCTGGTGGTGAGCTGCTGGATGATGTCGGAGTTGCCCTGGAACAGGATCGTGAGCGCGAGGCTGGACGGCATGGCTGGTGGATGGTGGCTGCGGATCGGCTGGAAGGTCAGGTCGTCGCCAGTTGCAGGCCGAGCGCCTGCATGCCGGTGCAGATCTTGGAAACCGACGTCCGCCGCAGCTCGTACGCCTGGATGATGTGATGGAACCAGGCGGGCACGTGGCGGCGGAACTTGAGTTCCATGACCGTCGCCCCCGGCAGCAGCCGCCGGCTGCTCGCGACCTGGCGCGGGAACAGGCTGTCGGCCTCGGCGCCGGCGAGTCGGTGGTCGAAGGTCAGGCGGAAATCGGGGTCGAACCTGCTGATGTACGGACGGCGCAGATAGTCGACCAACGCCACCGGGCGCAGGTGGCGCCGGTACAGCTCGAACTCGAACTGGTTGCGCACCGCGCCCTCGGCGACGTGGCGGAGCACCGCGCGGCACAGCGCATCGCCGGGCAGGCTCCGTTCGAAGGCGCCGTCGAACGGCGACCGGTGCTTCCACACCAGGTTGTTGTAGCGGCCCTTGATCTCGAGGAACGCCGGCGCACTGTCGCTGATCGCCTGCGCGTAGGTGCGGATGCGGAACTTGGCGCGCGTGTGCAGGCCGTCCTGCTTGTCGTGGAAGCAGGCGAAGTCCGGCGTGTCGAAGTACAGGCTGCGCACGAAGTACTCGTGGCTCGGCTGGTCGACGACGTACGGATCGAGTTCGACGAAGTGCTGCAGCTCGGCCTCGATCTGGTCGCGCAGTGCCTGCGGCAGCACGTACTTGAACTCGAACCGCGAGAAGTGCAGCCGCGTCTCGGGTCTGGTCACCATGGCGCACGGCTCGGCGTCGGTCCGGGCTGCTTCCGGCAGCAGTGTTTCTCGCGGGCACAAAGGCCGACTGGACGAGGCACGGCGCGAGGCTAGCTCGGGCGGCCGCTGGCTGCAATCAGCGTTGTCGACGAGAGGGTGGCGGTGGGGGAGGGATTCGAACCCCCGGAACCCTCGCGGGTTCAACGGTTTTCAAAACCGTCGCATTCGGCCACTCTGCCACCCCACCGTTCGCCATGCCGATGGCACGGGCAGACCCGTCCGCAGCAGCTTCGCCGGCCGGGCCGTTCAGCCCTGCGCCACCACTTCGAGCACGTCGCGGGCGACGAAGATGCGGCAGTTGGTCTGCACTGCCAAGGCTATCGCGTCCGACGGCCGGCAGTCCACGGCGCGTTCGCCTTGTGGGTGGTCGGGCGCGGCGTCGGCCGGCACCAGCACCAGGTTGGCGAAGAACGTGCCCTCGCGCAGCTCGGTGATCACCACCCGCTGCAGGCGGAAGCCGAGCGTGCGGATCAGCCGGCCGACGAGGTCGTGCGTCAACGGCCGCGGCGGCTCGACGCGGCACAGCTTGCGGTTGATCTCCTCGACTTCGTGGAAGCCGATCACGATCGGGAACGTGCGCTCGCCGGCCTTCTCGCGCAGATGGATGTACTGGTGATCACCCTTCTGCTGGATGATGACGCGCGCGAGTTCGAGTTCGACGAGTTCCATGGGGCCGTTCGGCGGTGGGGTCTGCCGGTGGTTTATAACAGATGCAGCAGCGATGCCGAGACCTGATACCGACAGCGAGGTGGTGCTGGCGACCGTGTCCCGCAGCGGACGCCGCGAGTCCTGGCACCGCGGCGCGGTGGCGGTCTGGCACGACGGCGACCTGCTGTTCGGCGCCGGGATGGTCGATCGGCCGGTGTTCTGCCGGTCGGCGGTCAAGCCGTTCCAGGCCTTGCCGCTGTTCGAGCGCGGCGTCGTCGAGCGGCTCGGGCTGACGACCGGCGAGATCGCGGTGCTGTGCGCGAGCCACGACGGCACGCCTCTGCACGTGGCTGTGGTGCGGACCTTCCTCGCCCGCGGCAGCTTCGGCGAACGGCAGCTCGGCTGCGGGCCGCACGCGCCGTTCGATCCCGCGGCGCGGTCGGCACTGCTGCTGGCGGGGCAGAAACCGCAGAAGGTGCACAACAACTGCTCGGGCAAGCACACCGGCTTCCTGCATCTGGCCCGCGACTGCGGCGACGACCTCGATGGCTATCTGGCGAGCGACAACCACAGCCAGGGTGAAGTGCATGCCGCGATCGCGGCGATGGCCGGCGTCACGGCGCCGATCCCGCTCGGCACCGACGGTTGCGGCGCGCCGACCTTCGAGTTGCCGCTGTCGGCGTTGGCGCGGGCATTTGCCCGCCTGGCGAACCCGATCGGTCTGCCGGCCGTTCGCAGCGCGGCATGCCGCGCCATCCTCCACGCCGCGGGCGCCGAGCCCGAACTGCTGGCCGGCCCGACCCGTTTCTGTACGGCGCTGCTGCGTACACAGCCCGGGCGCATGTTCGCCAAGAACGGCGCCGAAGGCGTCTATGCCGTCGGCCTGGCGCCGGATCCGGCGCGGCGCCGCTGCCCGGGCGGGGTCGGCATCGCCATCAAGGTCCAAGACGGCAGCGAACGTGCCTACCAGCCGGTGGTCGTCGATCTGCTGCTGGCCCTCGGCTGCTGGCCGCAGGTGCCGCAGTCGCTGTGCGATTGGCACGTGCAGCCGCTGCGCAACACGCGCGGCGAGCCCACCGGCGAGGTGCGCTGCGCCGTCGACTGGAGCGGACTGCGGTGAAGCGGATCACCCGCGTGCCGGCCCTGCCGCTCCGTGCGCGTGCCGCGCACAAGGGCACGTTCGGCACCGTGCTGGTGGTCGCCGGCAGCGACGGCATGCTCGGCGCCGCGATCCTCTGTGCCCGCGGCGCGCTGCGCGGTGGTGCCGGGCTGGTGCGCGCCTGCCTGCCGCCCGAACTGCGCGCGCCGTTCGCCGTGGCGGTGCCGGCGGCGACTTCGCTGCCGCGGCGCAGCGGCGCCGACGTGCAGAAGGCGCTGGCGGCAGTCGATGCCGTGGTCGCCGGCCCCGGCCTCACCACCGGGGTCGCCACCAGGGCCATGGTGCACGCGCTGCTGCGCAGCGCCACGGTGCCGCTGGTGCTCGATGCCGATGCCCTGTCGGTGCTGGCGCCGCTGCGCGCGCGGCTGCCGGGCAGCGGCCACAAGGTACTGACGCCGCACCCGGGCGAAGCAGCGCGGCTGCTCGGCACCGACAGCAAGCTGGTGCAGATGGATCGTCCAGGTGCGGTGCGCGAACTGGCGCGCCGCAGTGGCGCGGTCGCGGTGCTGAAGGGCGCCGGCACGCTGGTGACCGACGGCCGGCGGTTGTTCCACAACCGCACCGGCAATCCGGGCATGGCCACCGGCGGCAGCGGCGACGTGCTCGCGGGCCTGCTGGCGGCGCTGCTCGGCCAGGGCATGGCGCCGTTCGATGCCGCCTGCCTGGCGGTGCACACGCATGGCCGCGCCGGCGATCTGCTGGCGCGGCGGCTGTCGCAGACCGGCCTGTGTGCCGAGGACCTGCCGCTGGCGATCGCCGAGGTGCTGCGACCGTGAACCGGACTGCCGGCATCGCGCTCGCCACCGTGCTCGCCGCCGTCGCCGCGGGCCAGGACCCGCGGCTCAGCGCGCTGGCCGGCCGCGACGAGGCGGCGGCAGAACGGGCGCTGCGGCAGTTGCTGCTGCTGCCGAAGGATCAGGTGCCGGCCGAGCAGTTGCTGCCGCTGCTGGCCAGCGAGCCGCTGCAGTTGCCGGTCGTCGCGGTGCTGGCCCGGCATGGACTGGCCACCGACCGGCTGGCGCAGGGCGCCGACCTCGCCGATGCCGCCGCCGCGGCGCTGTGTCTGCCGTTCGTCGCCGAGGCCGAGCTGGCCGCGCGCCTCGGCAACCAGGGCCTCGCTGGCCGCCGGCGCGCCGACGCGCTGTTCGCCCTGCAGGACCGCGGCCGTCTCGGCGACGAGTTGCTGGTGCAGGCGCTCGCCGACGATGACGAACTGCTGGTGCGCGCGGCGCAGGCGGTGTTCCGTCACGAGCGCGCGGAGTTGCCGGCCGGGTTGCTGGCGCGGCTCCGGCGTGACCGCGCCGCCACCGCGGCGGCCCTGGCGGCACTGGCCGCGGCGCCGCGGCCATCGGCGCAGTCGTTCGCCGCCGCCTGCGCCGCCGACGCGAAGCTGCCGGCGCGGGAACGGCTGCGGGCGCTGGCTGCGGTCGGCCAACCGCTCGACCGCGCCGCCGCCGAGTTCGTGCTGCAGTCGGTGGCCGCCGGGACCGACGACGGCGTGCGCCTTGCGCTGGCGCTGGTGCCGCCGGCGGTGGCCGACCAGCTGGTCGGCCGGGCGCAGGCGCTGCTCGCCGACGGCGTCGAGCCGGCGGCGCTGGCACCGCTGTTGGAGCGGCTGACGCCGCTCGGCGAACTGCAGCTGCTCGGCGCGGCGGCGGCACTGCCGGAGCAGCCGCGCGACAACCTGTACCGGCACCTCGCTGCCGTCGACCGCCCGCAGTTCTGGCAGCGCGTGCGCGCCGCCACCGATGGCGAGATCCCGCTCGAAGGCCACTGGCTGCGCTACTGCGGCAAGCTGCTCGATCGGCCGGCGCGCGTGCAGCGGGTGCTGGCGGTGCTGCGCGACGAGCAGGCAGCGCAACCGCTGCGCGAACGGGCGTTCCAGGCGCTGGTCACGGCGCACGTGTACGACCCGTCGCTGCTGGCGTTCGCGGCCGCGGCGGCCGACGACGCGCCGTTCCGCCAGCTGCTCGCCGATGCCAAGGACCTGCCGGAGCCGGTGTTCCTGCAGGCATTGCAGCGGCCGGGCGCAGTGGCGCTGCAGGCGGTGACGGCGCTGGAACGGCGCGCGCTGCCGCCACCGCTCGAGCGCGAGCTGCTGGCGTTGGCGCAGCAACTCGACGAGGGCGATGGCCCGAACGGTTTTGCGCTGGCGGCGCAGGCGTGCCGCACGCTCGCCGCCCAGGGCAGCGAGGCGGCGCTGCAGGCGGTCTGGGCGCTGGTGCGCCCGCGCGTGCGCCTGGCGATCGAAGTGCTGTCGTCGTTCACCGCCCGGGCGGGGCCATGGATCCACCCGCTGCTGCTCGCCGAGCTGGCGCGCGGAGCCAGGGCCGAGGATGGCGAGGAGCGCCAGCAGCTGCTGGATGCGGTGCGCCTCGAATTGGTCGAGCTCGGCGATCGCCGCGAACTCGAACAGCTGCTGGCCAACGTCGGCCGGCGGCCGGCAGGGTTCGTGCGCCGCTGCCGGCACGCGCTGCCGCAGTTGCCGGCCGCAGCGGCGCGCACGCTGCTGGCCGCGGCACCGGCGGCGACCAACCACGACTCCCGCGTCGAGCTGGTGCTGTGGGCGAGCAGCGCCGGTCGGGACGAGCTGAAGAGCGAGCTGCTCTTGCTGTGGCAGCAGGACGGTGACGAGGAACTGCAGGAGGCGGCGCTGCGCGGGCTGATGGCCGGGCCGGCGCGCAGCGAGCTGGTGGCCGGCCTGCGGGCGCAGCTCGCGGCCCGGCACTGGGACGCGCGCACGGAGCTGCTGGCCTACGAGACGGTGGCGACGATGCCCGTACCACTCGCCAGCGATGACCTCGAGCTGCTGGCCGCATTGCTGCTGCCGGCGCCGCTGCTGCAACCGGACGCCGAACTGCGCCGCGCGCGCACGTTCGCCGAAGGGCGCGTCGGCTTCCCGATGGCCCAGGCGATCGCCGAGCGGCTGCGGACCGATGCGGTGACGCCCGCGGGCGCGGTGTTCGCCGCCGCTGCTGCGGCCACCGCCGCGCAACCGGACGCGGTGCTGCTGGCCCGGCAGCGCCTGCTCTGTCTGTGGACGGCCCTGGCGCCGCTGCCCGAGCGCCAGCGCGAACTCGGCGCCGCCACCGCGGCGCTGCTGCTGGCGATCCCGGACGCGCGCGACTTCGGCGCCGGCGCCGCCCACCTGTTGCTCGCCGCGCCGGCCGAAGCTGCCGGCGACTTCGCCGCCGCGGCGGCGCACTGGCAGCAGGCCGCGCGTTCGCTGTTGCGCGCCGATGCGGACCGGATCGCCACGCGCATCTTCCTCGGCGATCGCGACCCGGATGCCGGCCGTGACCCGTGGTCGGCGCTGGCGGCGCGGCCGCATCTCTGCCAGGCCCACGTGCACCTGGCCGCCGGCGATCTGCCGGCGGCGCGCGCGGCGGCCGCCATCGCCCTCGATCTCGCCGGCCGTGATGCGACGATGCGCGAGCTGGCCGCTGCCTTCCTGGAGCAACACCGATGAACCGATCCCTGCTGTGTGCCCTGGTGCTCGCCCTGCCTGCCTGTGCGCAGGGCGAACCGCAGAAGACCCCGCCGCCCGACGGCAAGGACCTGCTCGCCGGCATGCTCAAGCTGTTCACCGAGCAGGGCATCGTCTACGACGACAAGGCGCAGACGGTGACCATCACCTGCACGGTCAACGGGCCGCCCGACCCGATCGAATACCTGCTGATCCACGAACGCGGCAAGCGGCACGAGGCGGTGCTGATCACCAAGAGCAAGCCGAGCGTGCTCAACGCCGCACTGCTGGTGCTCGGCCTGCAGCCGGGCAAGAACGCCACCTACAGGGAGAAGGATCCGCCGCCGACGCAGGCGGAGTTCGAGAAGGGCGCCGATCCGGTGATCGTGGTGCCGCCGCAGGGCATGAACTTCTGGATGACGGTCAAGTGGCAGGACCAGGACGGCAAGGCGCACGAGCACTGCATCGAGGAGCTGGTCCTCGACATCGCCGCCGGGAAGGCGCTCGCCACCGCCGACTGGGTGTTCCTCGGCGGCCGCATGGCGCGGCTCTACAAGAACGACCCCGAGGTCTATGTCGCCGACTACGAAGGCAACATCATCAGCACCTGCTACATGGCGCCCGACAACCATCTGGCGACGCTGCGGCACGAGCGCGCGCGCGACGAGCACAACTGGTGGATCACCGACGTCTGTCCGCCGCCCGGCACGCAGCTGCAGCTGACGTTCTGGAAGCAGAAGCCGAAGCTGGTGCAGGAGCGCGAGACGGCACTGCAGAAGGAGGCCGAGGCGGCGAAGCAGGCCGGCGGCAAGGACGAAGCGGCCAAGGCCGCAGAGAAGAAGTAGTCCACGCCGTTCCGTGAGCAGTCTGCGATCGCCGCGACGCCGCGTTCCGCAACGGCTGCAACCGGCGAACACGGCGCCGCCGCGGCGATGGGTCCGGGCCACCTCGGGATGACGCGGCCCCGCCGTTTCTAGTAGATGATCGTCTTGCCGGCCTGTGACAGCGTCAGCCCCCCGGGCACGGTCGGGTCGATCACCACCCACTGGTAGAAGGTCGGCACGCCCTGCAGCGTGACGACGTTCGGCAGCGGCACCGGTTCGACGACCCGGCCATTGCTGACCGGTCGCAGTGTCGCGTGCAGGTCGAGGGCCGTCGACAGCACGGTCTCGGGCAGGCCGAACGGGCCGAGGTTGAACGGCAGTGGCGTGTTCTGATAGAGCTGGTTGTTGAAGCCGAGCTCGAGCATCGCGAACGTCGCCGAGCGCACGCCGGACAACGTCACGCCCCATTGGCCGCTGCCGCGGAACGGCACGCCGCCGGTCATGCCGATGCGGCCTTCGAGGCTCCAGCCGTATGCGAACGGGCCGTGCATCTCGTACATCACGCCACGGCCGCCGACATTGGCGACGCACAGCAGGCGCAGGTCGTTGCCGGCGCGGCGGTAGACCTCGAGCCCGGTGGCGATGCCGCCCGGCGTCGCGCCCGGCAGCGCCAGGTCGCCGAAGAACTCGACGCCGGTCGGCCGCCGGTCGTACAGGCTGTGCTCGAAGCCGTGCACCTGGATCAGTGCGCCACCGGGGCCTGGCGTCTGGGTCTGGCTGAACCAGTACAACATGCCGGTGAACGGGTCATAGCCGGCGCCGACCACGCCGGTCGGAATGGCAAGGGTGCGCAGCAACTGGCCGGTGCGCGCGAACTCGAAGGCCGTGCCGGTGCGTTCGGTGACGAAGAACGAGCCCGCGCCGCCGTCGCCATGCTCGCAGAACGTGAGCCCGAGCGGGGTCGACGCGGCCGGGAAGCCCTGCAGCTGGATCGTCGCTGCCGGATCGAACACCGCCGGCGTCACCGTCGGATCGACCGCCACCAGCTGCACCGAGCTCACGCTCGTCGGGCGCAGGTCGGCAACGCCGAAGATCCGGGTCGGCAGACCCGGTACGTCGACCAGGGTCAGATCCTGGATCGCGACCGGCAGCGGCGAAGCCGGGATCGGGCGCACGATCGGCGTGGCCGCGGTCGGGCCGATGACCTCGTACAGCAGCAGCTGGTTTGGCGCCGTCGACTGCGCCGACACGAACACGCGGCGCTGGCCCAGCGGGGTGGTCAGGACGCAGGCCGAAAGGCAATTGGGATTGTTGGTGGCGACGCCGAGGTCGCGCACCGTCTGCGGGTCGATGTCACCGAGCGCCGCGCCGTCCTGGTCCGGCGGCGGCTGCACGCAGCGGCTGTTGACGAACAGGTTGTCGATCGCGTCGGTGCCGAGCGCCGCCTCGACCAGCGTACAGTCGACGTCCTCGGACCACGGCTGCGGGATCAGGTTGGCCTGCAGGGTGACGCGGTTCCAGCCGTTGGCGATCGGCACCACGGTCTCGCTGAGGTCGGCGCGCAGATAACCGTTGGCCTGCAGGTTCTGCCGCAGCTTGGCGCTGACCGAGCCGGTCGAGCTGCTGAACTCGTCGTACTGCATCCAGAAGATCTTGATCCAGTTCGGGCGCGGATCGTTGTCGACCTTGAGCGGCAGCGCGCCGGTGCGCGGCACGCCGTTGCCGACCAGGGCCAGCACGCCGGTGTGGCCCTGGAACGTCGACAGCCACTGGATCGGCGGGTTGACCGGCAGGGTGGTGATCGCCGGGTTGTACCAGAGGGGCGGGGCCACCTGGATGAAGGGGGTCGACAGCCCGGCTGGATTGTCGAAGTTCCAAGCCAGGCTGACGGTGTCGTTGTCGGACTTGAGCCACCACGGTGGCGGATCGACCTGGGCGGTTGCGCTGCCGGCGGCAGCGACCATGGCGAGCAGGACGGTTCGGGCTCCGAGGTTGCGGGTCATGGCGGTGGTCCTGTGGGTGCGGCAGGGGGTGCTACTTGTCGGCGCGGGTGGTGGCGGGAACGGCGAAGCTGCTGCGCTCCGCCGCGGTGAGCTCGCGGGTCAACAGACGTCGGGCGATCGCGACGGGATCCGTCGGCCACAACCGCGCGGTGCGGTCGCGCGAACTGGTCAGTGCCAGGGCGCCGTCGGCGGCGAACGCGACGCCGAAGAACGGGCCGTGGTGGCCGGTGAACGACAGCTGCGCCCGGGTGATCGTGTCGGCACCGGGGAAGGCGTCCCAGACCTGCGCCACGTGGTCGCGGGCGGCGCTGCCGCCGGTCAGTACGTGCCGGCCGTCGCTGGCGAACACCGCCCGCTGCAGCGGGCGGTCGCTCGAGATCGTGCTCAGCAGACGGCCGCTGCCGTCGTGGATGCGGGCCGTGCTGTCGTTGCCGGCGGTGATCATGGCCTTGCCATCGGGCCGGAAGGCGACGCTGTGCACCTCGCCGTTGTGTTCGCTGCAGCGGCAGACGCGCTCGCCGCTGGCCACCGACCAGAGTTCGGCGGCATGGTCGCCGGCCTGCACCGTGGCCACCAGGCTGCCGTCGGGCGCGATCGCGGCCGCTGCCATCTCCGCGGCGAAGGTGAAGGTCCGCACCAGCGACGCGTCGTTCTTGTTCCACACCCGCACCGTGTGGTCGGAGCTGGCGGTGACGATGCGGTCGGCGGCGCTGGCGAACTGCACTGCGCGGATGTTCTGCTGGTGGCCGTCGAAGGCGAACAGCCGCCGGCCGCCGTTCACGCCGTACAGCACCACCGCGCCCTTTTCGGTGCCGATCACCAGTTGCTGGCCGCTCGGGTCGAGGTCGGCGCACAGCACCGGGTCGCCGCGCAGATCGATGGTGTCGAGCTGCTGCCCGGTGCGCGCGTTCCAGATGCGCGCGTCCTCGTCGCAGACGGTGACCACGCGGTCCGGCGCGGCGAAGCCGGCGAAACGGACGAAGTTGGGGTGCGGCAGCGTGACGGTGCCGATCGTGTCGGTGAAGTCCCACAGCAAGGCGCGCAGGCCTCTGGGCAGCACCAGCACCCGCCGCGAGGCGGCGTCGAAGCTCGCGTGCTTGACCACGTCGCCGACTTCGAGGCGCGCCAGCTCGGCGCTGGTACCGGCGTCGAACACCATCACCCGGCGATCTTCGCCGGCGGTGACCACGTACTGGCCGCTGCCGTCGAAGCCGGCGCTGGCGACCGCGCCGCCATGGCCGGTGAAGATGTGCAGCTCGCGCGCCAGGCCGCCGGCCGGCGACGCCAGGTCCCACAGCCGCGCGGTGTGGTCTTCGCTGGCGGTCAGCAGCGTGTCGTCCTTGCCGAATGCCACCGAGGTGACGCGCGCCGAGTGCTGCGCGGCGCACAGCGGCGTGCCCGCGGGCAGCGTGAACACCTGTACGTTGCCCTGTTCGTCGCCGGCGGCGCAGCGCTGGCCGTCGGCGCTCAGGCCGAGCGCGGTGACCTGGCCTTGCAGGCCGCGCAGTTCGGCGAGCTGCCGCGGCGGCTCGACCTGCCACAGGCGCAGGAACCCGGCGTCACCCCAGGTGATTGCCAGCGCGCCGTTCGGGCTGAGCGCCGCCAGTTCGACGCGGCGCGGGTGGTCGCCGAGTTCGGCGAGCTGTCGCCGGGTGGCGACATCGAAGACCAGGGCGCGATGGCGCGCGTCGTTGCAGATCGTCAGCAGTCGCTTGCCGTCGGCAGCGAACTGCACCAGCTCGACGGCGGCGCCATGGGGCAAGGTGCCGACCGGGGTCGCGGTGGCGATGCGGCGGTGGTTGCCGGCATCGGTGCCGGTGGTGACGCGCCACAGCCGCGCGGTGCCGTCGATCGAAGCGGTGGCGACCAGGTCGCCGCCCGGCTGGAAGTCGATGTCGACCACCCATTGGCCGTGGCCCTGCAGCCGCGCCAGTTGCGCGCCGGAGTCGGCGTCCCACAGGATCGGCTCCGCATCCTCGGTGCCGAGCGTCGCCACCAGCTGGCCGTCGCCGCGGAACCGCGCCTGGTAGACGCCGTGGTCGTGGCCGGCGAGCGGGTGGGTGACGAAGCCGGAGCCGAGCGCGTGCAGCACGGCGCTGCGCGCCTCCGGCCCGTCGGCGAGCTTCACCGCTTCGAGCGCCAGCAGCAGGCCGAGCTCGCGGTCGTAGTCGAGCACGCGCGAACTGTGGGTCGCGAGCCGGTTCGAATCGGCGCGGTCGCGCTGCTCGGCGGTGACGAAGTTCTCCTTGGCCTTCTGGAACAGCTTGAGCTTGGCGCGCACGACGTCGTCGTCGGGCAGCAGCGCCACCGCCTCGGTCGCACTCTGGATCGCCTGGTCGTGGTTGCCGGCATCGCACTGGCGCTGGCCCTGCAGCAACAGCTCCCGACTGCGCGCCGCATTCTCGAGCCCGCGGATCCAGAACCAGGCGAGCGTGGCGACCGCCGCGGTGATCAGCAAGGCGCCGAACAGGCTCTCGGTGCGGTGCCGGCGCAGCCACTTCGACAGCCGCACGATCGGCCCCGCCGGCCGCGCGTGGATCGGTTCCCAGCGCAGGAAGCGCTGCAGGTCGGCCTCGAACTCGGCCGCGGTCTGGTAGCGGTTCTGCGGGTCCTTCTCCAGCGCCTTCATGCACACGGTGACCAGATCGCGCGGCACCTTCGGGTTCTGCCGCTGGATCGGCGCCGGCTCCTTGAAGCAGATCTCGTAGACGATCTGCTGCAGGTTCTTGCCGTCGAACGGCCGCCGCAGCGTCAGCAGCTCGTACAGGATCACGCCGAGCGAGAAGATGTCGGTGCGGTGGTCGAGCACGACGCGCTTGGCCAGCGTCTGCTCGGGGCTCATGTAGTGCGCGGTGCCGGTGATCTCGCCGGACATCGAGATGCTGTCGCCCTGCAGGCTCTTGGCCAGGCCGAAGTCGAGCAGCCGCGCGCGCTGGCTGTCGTCGATCATCACGTTGCGCGGCTTGAGGTCGCGGTGGGCGATGCCGGCCTGGTGCGCGGCCGACAGCGCGCTGGCGAGCTGCGCGCACAGGATCGCGCACTCGGCGACGTAGCCCTTCTGCGGCTGCACGCCGAGCGTGCCTTCGACCGGGCCGGGCTCGGCGCCGTGCAGCAGGCGCAGGTCGTCGAGCAGGTCGGCGAGGTTGCGGCCGGCGACGTAGTCCATCGCCAGCGCGAAGGTGCCGTCGACCTCGGTGAAGCTGTGCACCGAGACGATGCCCGGATGGCGCAGCTGCGCCGCGGCGGTGGCCTCGCGGCGGAAGCGCTCGACGTGCCGCCTGCTGAGCGTCAGCCCGCTCTGCATGACCTTGAGCGCGACCCGCCGGTTCAGCGAGCGCTGGTGCGCGAGATAGACGATGCCCATGCCGCCGCGGCCGAGTTCCTCCTGGATCAGGAAGTCGCCGAACGTGCGCGCGCCCGGCTCGGGGCCGGCACCGGCTTCCCACTGCTGTTCGCCGACGAAGCCGTCGAAGGCGAGGAACTCACGGCAGTGCGCCAGGATCTTCGGCCGCAGTTCCTCGGCGTAGCTGGTGACGAAGGTGAACAGGTCGGGCGTCTGGCCGGCGGTGTGGCGGTCGACGAACTTCTCGACGGCGTTCTGCACCATCACCGCCGCGTCGCCGTCGTGCTGGCCGGGGGCGACCACGCTATCCGTCCGTGCGCGACAGCAGGCCCGACAGCCGCGCTTGCGCGCGCGACAGCAGCGCGCGCACGGAACCGGCGGTCGGCAGGCCCATCTCGATGCAGATCTCCTCGGTGTCGAGTTCGAGGTAGCGGCGCAGCACGATGACTTCGCGCTCGCGGTCGGGCAGCGACTGCAGCGCCTGGCGCACGCGCTCGGCCAGTTCCTGTTCGTCGACGATCTGCGACGGCGTCGCTTCACGGTCGGGAACGCTGCGCGCGACCGCGGTGTCGAGCGGCACCAGGCCGCCTTCGGCGGTGCGCTTCTTGGTCTCGATCGCGCGGATGCGGCGGATGATCTCGTACTCGGCGCCCTTCAACAGCCAGGCGAGGAAGCTGCCTTCGCCGCGGTACTCGAACTGGTGCAGGCGGTTGAGCGCCGACAGGATCGCGTCATGCGCGGCGTCCTCGCTGTCGGCGAGCAGCATGCGGTACTTGGGGCCGATCAATTTGCGCAGCGCGGCCCGCAACCGGTCGCGGTAGCGCCGGAACAGCGTGTCGATCGCCTCGCGGTCCTGCTCGAGGGCCCGACTGACGAGGCTCCTGGTGTTTTCGTCCAACGGCAATCCTGCGCCTGTGGGTCTGCGAGGATTCTGCCGCAGGCGGGCGAACGGGCATAGCACCCGCGGCCGATGCGCCGCGTGTGCTGCGGGGCGGAAGCGGCTGAAGACGTCGGCGAGGGCAGTCATGGCGTGGCTCTGCCCTTTGAAGAACCAGACGGCTGCGGGCGCACGCGGATTGGCCACGGAATCCGCGGGCACATCGCCACCAGGCCCGGGTCCGGCTAATTGCCCTGCAACACCCAGCTCAGGCAGTTGCTGAGCGACGTCCCACCGGTGCCAGCGGGGCACCAGGCAAAGCACTGGCTCGCGATCGGCAGGCCGGCGAGCGCCGGTGCCAGCGGGATCGGCAGCAGGAACTGCGCGTTCGCGGCGCAGCCGATGCCGCCGGTCGCGGTGACCGGGCCGAGCGTGCCGAGCGTCGCCGCCGTGACGAACAACGGCCCGCACACGCCGGCGATCGTGAAACCGGGACCGGCGCAGCTGCCGATGGTCAGCACCGCCCAGTCGAGACTGCCGGCCGATGCGCCGGTCAGGTTCAGGGCGAAGCCGGAGTTGCCGAGGTTGGGATCGTTCGCCAGCCGGTGCTGCATCGCGCAGGTCGGGCAGGTGCCGTTGGCGCAGGTCGGGCCGAACGGCACCGCCTTCTCCGGCCGCCAGGCGAGGCCGACCAGCGAGTCACCGAAGCCGTTCGGGCAGCAGTTCAGCGGTGTGAACGTGACTGCCGGTGGCGACGGCGTGTACGCGTAGCTCCAGCCCAGCGTGGTGAAGCCGTCGGTCAGGTAGAGCACGCGGTGCCACCAGTCGACGGCGAGGCCGGTGATCGGCCGCAGCACCACGCCGCAGCTGCCGCCGGTGATCGGCAGCGCCTGGAACGGCGTGCACGGGCTGGCCATCGTCGAGATGCGCAGCTGCGAGGCGCCGGAGACCCAGTCGGCCGCGGCGATGAACACCAGCTGCAGGCCTTCGTCGACCGCGAGCCCTGACGTGCCGCGCGTCGGCGTGAACGGCACGCCGGTGTTGCAGGACGACAGCATGGCCGGCGGGCAGGCGCGGCTGATGCGCACCAGGTTGCTCAGCGAGTCGGTGGCCCAGATCTCGTTCAGGCTCTCGACCACTTCGAGGCCGGTGATCAACGCGCCAGGCGGCACCGGCGACGGCCCGGGTGGGCACAGGTAGTTGCAGTTGTCGTCGACGCAGGCGAGCACCGGACCGTTGCTGATCCAGGCGCCGCTGAGCACCGGATCCCAGCCGGTGCCGCCGGCATTGGGCAGGGCCAGGGTCTGCGGGAAGCCGGGCGGCGTGCAGGAGACGTTGTTGCACGTCGATTGGTCGCGGTGCAGCAGCACCGGGATCTGCGCGGTCAGACCGACGAGGTGCGCCGGCGCCTGGGCGAAGGCGGCAGTGGCGGTGGCAACGAGGACGAACGGCAGCAAGGTCGAGCGCATGGTTCTCTTGGTTACTGGTTGGTGGTCACGCGGAGAAGAGCAGGTCCGCGGTGATTGCACGGCTTTTCTGCGGTTGCGGCGCAATCGCCTTGCCGCAGCTCGATGCTGCCGTCTCGCCCGGGCGCTCAGCGCCGCCGTTCGCCGCCGTCCTGCTTGCCGTCGGCCCGCAGCGCCTTGGTCTGCCGGTAGCGCTCGAGGCGACCGGCATAGGTCGGCATGTTGCCGGCGCGCTGCGCCGCCGTGGTCTGCAGTTCGATCGCGGCGTCGATGCGGCCGTTGCGGAACAGGGCCAGCGCGACCGTGTCCTGGTTGCCCGCGCTGATGTTGGCGCCTTCGACCCGCTGCAGCTCCTCGCACTGTGCGAGCGCGAAGCTGTCGAAGCGGCCCATCGTGTCGAGGTGTGCCATCAGGTACCAGGCATCGTTGTTGAGGTCGTTCTGCGCCCCCGGCCCCTTCTGGTACTCGGCCAGCAGCCTGGCGGCGCCGGCGGCATCCTCGGCGCAGTGCCGGGCCACTTGGTAGCGGCTGGCGAGCAGCCAGCGCGGATCGGCGCCGAGCTGGGCAGCGGTCGCGATCGCGCGCTCGGCGGCGTCGCGCCACGGCTGCGGCGCCGGCGCATCGGCCAGCGTCGCCGCGAACGCCAGCAGTTCCTGCGGCCGGCCGGCCAGCAGCTTCGGCAGCCGCTGCACCAGCTTGCCGGCGTCGCGGTCGCGGCCGCTGCGCAGCAGCGCGCGCAACTGCACGAGCTGCAGCAGCGGGCTGTCGGGCGCCGCGGCGGCGGCCGGCAACAGCGCCATCGCCACTTCGCGCAGCACCACCGGGTCGCGGTCGGCGCGCAGCGCCAGATCGACGAACGCCATCAGCGGCATCATCTCCTCGGCCAGGGCCTGGCACGCTGCCTTGGCGGTCGCGCGCGCCTCGGCAACGTGGCCGTTGTCGAGCTGGTCGAGGTAGCGCAGCGCCCAGGCGATGCCGTCGGTCGGTTCGTGCGCCAGCAGCGCGTCGATCGGCACGTGGAAGTCGCCGCCGTTCGACATGCTGCCCGAGAGCAGATCGGCCCGTATCCTGGCGTTGCGGAACTCGGCGTCGGCGTCGAGCTTGCCGGCGAGCCCGCGCCGGATCGCGCCGGCGAGCCCTGCGCTCGGCAGGCCGGCGAACAGCAGCTCGTTGGCCGGCGTCAGCAGCTGCGCCGGCCCGAACGCGTCCCACTGGTCGCGTTGCTGCAGCAGCTGCTGCAGGGCAACGGGCCCGATCGCACGGGCACCGGCCGGCGCTTCGCCGGTGATCGTGCCGAGGCTGTAGCTGGCAGCGGGGTCCACCGCGGTCGCCTTCTGCACCTCGCCCTGCAGCAGCACGACGACGCGCAGGCCAAGTTCGCCGAACCGCCGCTGCAGGTCCGACAGGTAGGCCGACTGGTCCGCCAGCGTGTGTTGATCGGCCGGGTAGACGCAGCGCAGCGTCAGCTTGGGTGCATCACCGGCCGGCGGTTCGTGCAGCAGCCAGCGCCCGATCCCGGGTTTCGGCACCGCGCCACCGGGCGGGGCCTGGGCCGGCGACCACGCGGTGGACAACAGCAGCCCTGCAATCCATCTGCCTTGCATGCACACCATCTGCGTTGCCGCGGCGACTTGGGTGCGCGATCCGCGCCAGGGATCGATGCACCGAGGTCGATGCCGAGAGGGGACAAGGATACGCGAGTCTTCGGCCGGTGCGAACAGGTGCAGCCGGCGACAAGGGAGAAGTGCGCAATTGCGGCCTGCAGTCCATTGGTCGCCGCGGGGTCGTGCACGAGCGCGTCCGGTGCCGCGCGGGTCACGGACCGCGCCAAGTACCAATCCTGTTGCTGCTGTGCTTGTGCCTGGATCGAAGTAGCATCCTCGGCCCGTCCGGGACTCGCCCGGTCGGAGCACATCCCCGTTCCTCTGGAGAAACGAAAAGCACATGAATGTTCCCCATGCCTTGATCGCGATGCTCGCGATCGGCGCCAGCGCGTTCGCGCAGGGCGCCCCTTGTTTCGAGCCGAGTCTGGGCGCCAGCATCGGCGCCAGTGACGACTCGGTGTCGTACAACAACGCCCTCGGCTTCACGTTCCCTGGCCCTGGCGGCGTCAACTACACGGCCGTCGACATCTCGTCGAATGGCTTCCTCTGGCTCGGCACCAACCCCGCCCACGGCGACGAGTGCTGCCAGGGCTATGTCCCCGGCTTCCTGTCGGAAGACGCCAGAGTCGCGGGAGTCTGGGAAGACCTGTACCCGCCGGGCGGCGCCGGCGTGTTCTTCAACGCCATCCCGGCCGGCGGCGGCTATCCTGCCCGCGCCGTGATCACCTGGAACCAGGTCCCGGAGTACGGCACCAGCTCATTGCTCACCGTGCAGATCCAGCTGGTCGCCACCGGCGAGATCATGATCAACCATGCGGCGACCAATGGTCCAGTGCAGTACTCCTTCCACGCGCCGGTAGTGGGCGTGACCCAGGGCGGTGGCGCCTCACCAAACGTCGTCCAGTTCGCCGCCATCACGCCGGGCGGCGTGAACACCGGTACCAACCCCACTGCCTACCAGCAGTACAGCACCCCGCCCAATTACGACCTCGCGGGCCGCACCCTCTGGTTCCTCCCCAACGGTACGGGTGGATACCTGGTCAGCCAGGTGTGCTCTCCGCCACCTGCTGCGTCCTACACCACCTACGGCAGCGGTTGCCCGCTGCCGCCAGTGGTCTACGAGGCCTTCACGGCCAACACCTGTGACCTCAGCAACCACAGCTTCCTTTTCACTCCCAATGGCGTGGGTGGCTATCAGGTCGCGCAGGGGTCGGGCACGTTCTTCAACGGCTTCACCAACAACATCGGTGCCGGTGACGACACCGTCACGACCGTACCGATCCCGTTTGCCTTCAACCATCCCGCGGGCAGCACGAACTCGCTCGACGTCTGCTCGAACGGTCGCGTCTGGCTGACGCCGAATCCGTTCGGCACTTCCTACGTTCCCCTGGTGAGCGACTTCCTGAACGACCCGCCGTGCATCGCGCCGCTGTGGGCCGACTGGTATCCGCCGGGCGCTGCCGCCGGTGGTGGCGTGTTCGCCGACGTCGATCCGAGCAACAGCTCCTTCTGCGTCACCTGGAACAACGTGCCGATGTACTTCAACGTGGGCTCGAACACCATGCAGCTGGCGATCTTCAGCAATGGCAGGTTCGAGTTGCGCTACCACTCGGTGACCAACAACGCCACGACCGGCGGTGATGCGATCGTCGGCTATTCGACGGGCAACGGCGCCGTCGATCCGGGCAATCGCGATCTGACCGCTTCGGTGCCGTTCAACACCGGCGTTCCGGGCATCCCGCTCACGCTCGCCGCCTCGCCAGGCAGCCTGCCGGTCCTCGGCACGACGTTCAACCAGGACATCACCAACATCGACGTGACCTCGCCGCTCGGAGCGATGGTCCTCGGCTTCACCAGCTTCGCCCCGGGTGGCATCGACCTCGGGCCGCTGGGCGCGCCGACCTGCTTCCAGTGGAACAGCCAGGGTGCCGTGTTCCTGTTCTTCGTCACCGGCAATCCGACCCATACGTTCGGCATCAGCATCCCCAGCACCACCAGTCTGGGCGGCGTGCACGTCTTCAGCCAGGCGGCGACGCTGACTCCAGGCGCCAACGCGCTCGGTGTGCTGACCTCCAACGGCGGCGACATGGGCCTCGGTATCTGATCAGCAGGACTCGATCCCGCGGCGTCGCTGCCGCGGATCCCGCGCGGTCGCTTCCGGCTCGGCTGGGCGCGACCGCGCTGCGTACCGGCCTGTGGTATCCATGGTGACCCTGCTCGACCATGGCGGGCGCGCGGCATAATCGCGCCGTGCACCCTCGCCTCGCCTTGTTCGGTTCGCTGTTCGTGTTCGGCGGTCTGCTCGCGGCGCAGCAGCCGGTCACCTTCACCAGTCTGTTGCGCGAGATGACGGATCTCGAACGGCTGACCCGCTGGCCGGACCCGGAGTACCGCACGGTGCAGTTCAGCAGCACCGACCGGCGTAGTGTGGCACCCGACCAGCCGGGGTGGTTCGCCAACGCCGACGGCTTCGGCCAGGAGCCGAACCCAGGGTTCGAGAAGGTGCTCGAGCAACCTGGCGCCGATGGCGTCGGCGAGTACCTGGTGTGCGATGTCGACGGCCCGGGCGCGATCGTGCGCGGCTGGTCGGCCGGCATGGACGGCGTGCTGCGCGTGTGGCTCGATGGCGCAGAGAAACCGCTCTTCGAGGGCAAGGGCTATGACTTCCTCGCGCGGCGGTCGACGAAGCTGGTGCCGGACTTTGCGGCCCTGCCGCAGGAAGTGAAGGACCTGCTCGTGCAAGTCGACTCCGACTACCTGCCGATCCCGTTCGCCTCGCACTTGCGCGTCACCTGGACGGGCAGCATCCGCGACCTGCACTTCTACCATCTGCAGGTCCGTCGCTACGTCGCGGGGGCGAAGGTGGCGACGTTCGTGCCGACAGCTGCGGGCGAGAGCATGCGCGATGCCAAGGTGCTGGCGGCGATGCAGGCAAGACTGCGGCGGCCCCTTCCCTCGGCGCCCGGTCGGACAGACGACCCGCATCGCACGATCCAGGCATTCGACCTCGGTGCAGACGGCACCTCGAGCACATGGAGGAGCGAGCACACGGAGAAGTCACCGTCACAGTTGCATTCATTCAGCGTCACCGTGACTTGGTCGGAACAGAACCAGGCAGCTGAACCTGCTACGCCATCGCCACCCTGGCTCGCCTCCCGTCTGCACGCAGCCAGCAGCCAACGGGCGCTGCGCGGCGTCCTGCTGCGGATCTTCTTCGATGGCAGCCAGCGGCCGCAGGTGGAGACGCCGCTCGGCGACTTCTTCGCCACGGGCCCCGGCTGCAATCCAGGTCACAGCCTGCCGCTCACCATGACGGACGACGACACGATGTACTGCCGTTGGCCGATGCCGTACCAGCGCAGCTGCCGCATCGAGTTGGTCAATTGGAGCGGTGTCGCGGTGCGAGGCAGGCTCGTCGAAGAGCACACAGCCCTCGATCACCCGTTCGACGACCGCACGCTGTACTTCCACGCCCATTGGCGCGTCGACCACCAGCTGTCGGCGCGCGCCGCCGCCGCGCCGATCGACTTGCCGTTCCTGACCGCGATCGGCAAGGGCCGACTGGTCGGCCTCGCCTGCCAGATCGTGAACCCGCCGATGGACCCGCGCTGGCGCAGCAACTGGTGGGGCGAAGGTGACGAGAAGATCTTCGTCGATGGCGCGGTCGCGGCACTCGGCACCGGCAGCGAGGACTACTTCAACTACGCGTGGTCGCGCTGGGACCTGTTCGACCATCCGTACTGCGGCCAGCCGCTGGCCAGCGGGCCGGGCAACTGCGGCTATGTCAGCAACCACCGCTTCCAGATCATGGACGACCTGCCGTTCACGCAGAGTCTGTCGGTGGCGATGGAGCTGTGGACGCACAAGCCGGTCAGTCCGCTGAGCTATGGCCGCATCGCTTACTGGTATGCGCGGCCCGGTGCGCTCTCCGACCACCGCGCGCTGCAGCCGAGCGATCTCGTGGTGCCGGCGCTGCAGCCGTGGCGCAACGAGGACTTCGTCCTGGAAGGCGACGCGGTGAGCTGGCGGGCGGCCGGCAGCTACGAGGCGAGTGCGGGCAAGGTCGACCCGCATGTGCCGGACGCGCTGGTGCGCAGCGGCGAGATCGTGCAGTGGCAGGCGCCGGCGGGGGCGAGCCTGTCGTTCCCGTTCGCCGTGCCGCAGGACGGCCTCTACCACCTGCGGCTTTGCCTGCAGTTCCGGCCCGACGCGCCGGCGGTGCAGGTGCAGGTCGACGGCAGGACGATCAAGGACGGCGCCGACGACACCTTCGCGCTGCAGTGCGCGCACGGCGAACGCATGCTCGACCAGACCTTCGACGGCGTGTCGCTGCAGAAGGGCCGCCATGCGCTCGCGCTGCTGTGTCCGAAGGGCGGTCTCGTCGGCGTCGATCTGCTCGGCTACGAACTGCGCGAACCGGCGCCGGTGTCGCTGCCGGGCGCGGTCGAAGCCGAGCTGTGGGATCTCGTCGCCAAGAGCGACGGCACCACGGCGGAGGTGCAGCAGGTCGGCAAGCAGTGGAGCGCTTCGCACCAGCGCTGGGTGCAGGCGCACAAAGCCGGCGACTTCGCCGCCTTCCGGGTCACGGCGCCCAAGCCCGGCAAGTACCACGTCACGCTGCGCCTCACCAGGAGCTGGGACTACGGCATCCTGCGCGTCGACTGGAACGGCGACATGGTGGCCAAGGACGTCGACACGTTCTGCGGCGCGCCGCGGGCGCTCTCGGTGTTCGATCTCGACCTCGGCGATCGCGATCTGCAGGCGCCGGTCGAACTGAAGTTCACCGTGACCGGCAGCAACGGCAAGTCCGAGGCGCCGCACCACTACTTCGGCATCGACTGCGTGGTGCTGGGCCCGGTGGCAGGCAGGTGATGCTGCAGGGAGCGGACGGCCGGGTACATTCGCCGCCGTGACCACCGACCGCACGATCCTGCACGCCGACATGGACGCGTTCTATGCGGCGATCGAGCAGCGCGACCGGCCGGAACTGCGCGGCAAGCCGGTGATCGTCGGCGGTGACCAGCCGCGCACGGTGGTGGCGACCGCCAGCTACGAGGCGCGCAAGTTCGGCGTGCACTCGGCGCTGCCCGGCGTGCAGGCGCGGCGGCGCTGCCCGCAGGGGATCTTCGTGCCGCCGCGCATGGAGGTCTACGCGGCGGTCGCGGCGCAGGTGCACGCGGTGTTCGCGCGCTTCACCGACCAGGTCGAGCCGCTGTCGCTCGACGAAGCGTTCCTCGACGTCACCGGCAGCCGGGCGTTGTTCGGCGACGGTCGCGCGATCGCGCAGCGGCTCAAGCAGGAAGTACGCGCCGCGACCCAGCTCACGGTGTCGGTCGGCGTCGCCGCCAGCAAGTACGTGGCGAAGGTGGCCAGCGACCTGCAGAAGCCCGATGGTCTGGTGGTGGTGCCGCCGGGCACCGAGCGCAGCTTCCTGGCGCCGCTGCCGGTGGCGCGGCTGTGGGGGGCCGGGCCGAAGACAGAGGCGCAGCTGCAGCGCGCCGGCATGCACACGATCGGCGACCTGCAGCAGGCGAGCCGCGCGCAGCTGGCGGCGGCGTTCGGCGCGCACACGGCCGGACACTTCTGGGCGCTGGCCAACGGTCTCGATCCGCGGTCGGTCGAACCGGAGCGCGCGGCGAAGTCGATCGGCCACGAGCTGACGTTCGCCGAGGATCTGCGCAGCAGGGAACAGGTGCACGAGACGCTGCTGCAGCTCAGCGAGCAGGTCGGGCGGCGGCTGCGGCAGCACGCGGTCGCCGGCACCTGCGTGCGCGTGAAGGTGCGCTATCCGGACTTCACCACGTTCACGCGCCAGCGCGCGGTCGATGCCACGCAGGACGATCTGGTGTTGTTCCGCACCGCCGCGGCGCTGGTCGATGCGGTGTGGCCGGGGCGCCCAGGCATCCGCCTGCTCGGCGTGACCGCAGCGGACCTGCGGCCGGCTTTGCCGGTGGTGCAGGGCTCGTTGTTCGAACGCGGACCCGACAAGGCCGGCAAGCTGCTCAGGGCGATGGACAGCATCCGCGACCGCTTCGGCGAGGACGCGATCCAGCACGGGCACGAACGGCGGCGCACCACGCCGTGGGGGCCGCTCGAGGAGCGGTCGTGATGCGCCGGCCCCATGGCCGGACCTTGCGGCTCCGGCGCCCGGCGCAACAATGCTGCCCATGAAGTATCGGGGCCAGCTCTGCTTCTCGGCCGGTCTGCTCGTCTTCTTTGCCGCTGCGTGCAGTCATTCCGCCGGCGGCCCGCCGGCGCTGCGCATCGTCAGCACGCTGCCGTCGGCCGGGGCCGTCAGCGTGGCGCCCGACGGGCCGGTGGTGGTGTTGTTGAACCGCGCGTTGGACCCGCTGAGCACCTTCGACGCGCTGCGGCTGCAGCGCGACAGCCGCCCGGTGCCAGGTCGCACCCAATACGATGCAGCTGCCCTGACCCTGCAGTTCATCGCTGCGGACGGACTCGCGGCCGGTGCCACGTACGCAGTGCGCCTGGCGGACACGGTGCGCACCATCGACGGCGGCGCCTTTGCACTCGGCTTCTCGTTCACGTTCACCACCAGGGCGCCGAGCGCGCCGGCTTGGACCGATGCGGCCGAGGTGCCCGGCACTTTCGATGCCAAGCGGTTCGTTGCCCATGGCGACCGCGACGGCGTGCTCTGCGTGTTCGTGCAAGCCGATGGTCTCAGCGACCTGCTGTTCTGGACGCGCTGGACCGAGGCTGCAGGCTGGCAGCCGCCGGCGCCGGTGCCGATGCCGGCGCTCAGTCCGCCAGGTCTGCTGCTGCTCGACGGCGCCGACCTTGGCCGCAGCGTCCTGCTGGCGGCGACCGCGGTCGGCCTGCGGTGCGTCCAGTTCGACCCGCTGTCGGGTTGGGCGCAGGACCAGGACGCGAGTCAGCTGCCTGTGTCGCTGTCGTTCCGCGTCGGCGGCGATGGCACCGCGTATGCGGCCTGGATCGCGGCCGAGGGTCCGACGGGTGCGCCGTTGCATCTGTACATCACCACGCGGCCGTGGAACGGCGATTGGCAACCACCGCTGGCCGTGCAGCAGTACGGCAGCAGCGATGCGCCGGTGCTGGAGAACCTCGACGCGTTGTCGGGTGGACGCCTGGCATGTCTCGTGGGCCGGCCTTCCGCTGCGAGCGGCACGATCTTCGAGTCGGTGGACTTCGACCCGGCGACCGCTCTGACGACGGTACAGGTCGTTGGCGACCGCGCGTTCGGCGAGCTCTCGGCCGCGATCGTCGGCGCAGCTGGCCAACGGGTTGCCGTCTTTGCCGACGTGACGCCGGCGAGCCAGCTGCTGCTGGCGAGTTACTTCACGCCGGGCGCCGGGTGGTCGACCGCGGCACCGCTCGGCATCACTCGCGAGACGTCCGGGTCGTTCGTTCGCAGTTACATGCACGCCGACGGCACCGCTTTCGCCGTGCAATGGCAGCAATCGCTGTTCGATCTCTTCTATGGTCGTGGGCAACTGGTCGCCGTCGTGCGATCGCCGGGCACCGGCTGGGCGCCGCCGGAGTTGCTCGGCGACACCGATCCGTTCACCATCCCTCTCGATGGCACGGTCGACGACAGCGGCCTGCAAGTCGTCAGCAGCCGTGGCAGCGGCGTGCCAGGTGCCGTGCAGATCCAGCAATGGCTGATGGCCGAACGCGCCTGGAGTCCGCTGCTGTCGCTCGCGCTCGGCGACGGCCCGCCCGCACAACTGCAGGTCGTGCGCAGTGGCGCGGCGGCACACGCGGTGTGGCTGACGCACACGGCCGGCGGCCAGTTGCTGGCGGCGCACCGGCGGTAGGGCGACGCCGCGTCACCGCGGGCCGAGCCCGGCGGCGCTCACGACGCCGACCAGCGGGCGCGGAAGCGGGCCAGCGCGCGGCGCAGGATCGAGCGGCCGGTGCGGCCGTCCGGCACGCCCGGCGGCACGCCGACCAGGCGCCGATAGACCGCGGTGCTGGCCGATGGGATCTGCGCCGGGAAGCGCCGCCGCAGCCGCTGGTATTCTTCGGGCGGCATGGTGACCGCCACGGCGGTGCACGGCACCTCGATGGCTGGAGTCGCCGCGGTGCGCTGCGAGCGTTCGGTCGCCAGCGCGCCGATCCACGCGGCGATCAGCGCCGGTGAGCCATCGGCCGGCAAGGCGTCGGCGATGGCCCGGGCGAACGCGGTGCGCACGAAGAACGCCGCGGCGGCGGGCGCCGCGACCGAGCGGTGCTTGAGCGCCAGCGCGAACGGACCGGCGTCGCGCCGCGGGCGACCGGCGAACGGGTCGAACATCGCCTCGGTGTCGAACCAGCCGCCGGAGTGCACGACCACACCGCGCGCGTCGAGGATGCGCGGTGCCAGCACCGCCAGATCGTCGTGCAGGCGGAACAGCAGTTCCGCCTCGGCGAGGGCAGCGGCGTCGAGCGGCGCAGCCGCGGCGTGCCGCAGCAGCAGCAGCGGCGACGTTGCCGCGTGCGCGGCGGCCACTAACGCAGAGCGCAGCGGCAGCGCCTCGCCGTACGGCACGTCGGTCACCGCGTGCGGATCGGGCTGCAGCAGCCGCAGCCACCATTCGGCCGGGCCGCCGCGCGGGATCGGGAACGGCACGATGTCGACCGCACCCTGCAGGCCGCGGCGGCCGAGTTCCTTCGCCAGCACCGCGTGCTGCGAGCTGAGCGACCGCTGCTCGGGATCGGCGCGATGGGTCGAGGACGCGTCGTGCCGGCGCCAGTGGTAGAGCACCTCGGCCACGTGCACGATGCGTTCGCCGGCGGCGCAGAAGCGCATCACCGTGTCCCAGTCCTGGCACCACTCGGCCAGCGGGTCGCTGAACACTTCGAGGGCCAGCGCGCGCTCGCGCCGCATCGCGCACAGGTGCCAGACGTACGACGACGACAGGTTGAGCACCGGGTCGAAACCCGGGCGCAGGTACGGCACGCCGTGGCGATCGCCGTCGAGGCTGTCCTCGTCGCTGAAGATGAACGCCGGATCGTGCTGCGCATCGATGGCGGCAGACAGCGCCGACAAGGCGTGCGCGGCCAGCAGGTCGTCGGCGTCGAGCGGGCACACGTAGTCGCCGGTGGCGGCTTCGAGGCACTGTCTCAGACCGCGCACGATGCCGGCGTTGTCGGCGCGGCGCAGGATGCGACAGCAGCTCGCCGATGCGCACAGCTCGAGCGCCTGGTCGAGTTCGGGCGGCAGCGGCCCTTGCGCCAGCACGATCCATTCGCAGGTGGCTGTCTGCGCCAGCACCGAGTCGCGCGCGGCGAGCAGGGCGGCGGCCGGGCTCTTGCCATAGACGCAGCTGACGATGCTGAAACGCGGCGCCGTGGCCGCGGGCGCACGGCCTGCGCCTGCCGCTGCGGTGGCGGCGGCCGGTGCACCGGGCCCGGTGCCGCGTGTCCGGCGGCCCATGCTCACCGCGCCTCGGCGGACGAAGTGGCGCAACAACCGGCGACCCTGGCAGGCACGCGCCGGATGGTCGAGGCGCTGGCGGGTGCCGTCAAGGGTTGGTGCCGCCGGTGAGCGGTGCCGACGCGCTTGACCACCGTTCCGGGGCGGCGCACGATTGCCCCGGCTCGCCCGCTGCGCGCAGTCCACGCTCGTCGGTCGCGGTTGCCGCGGCGGGGATCGTCGTGACGCAGCCAGCCGATGCTGCGAGACCTGACCCGACCCGAATCTGCTCGAAGGCAAGACGCTGCATGGAACCCATCCGCCGGCGCAAGATCGTCCTCGAGGGCATCGATCCCTCCGCCAGGTCCGGCCTGGAGATCGGTCCGTTGTCCCGCCCGATCGTCGACAAGCGCGCCGGCTACCGCGTGAAGTATGCCGACCATGACAGCACCGAGACTCTGCGCTCTCGGTTCGCGCACGACTCGAACGTGCGCGTCGAGGACATAGCCGAGGTCGACTACGTGATCCGCAACGACGTCGGGCTGCTGGATGCCGTCGGTGGCGAGCGCTTCGACTACATCCTGGCGTCCCACGTCTTCGAGCACGTGCCGAACCCGGTGCGCTGGCTGCAGGAGATGCATGCCTTGCTGCGACCGGGCGGCAGGCTGTCGCTGATCGTGCCCGACCGCCGCTACACGTTCGACGTCATCCGGCCGCAGACTTCGCTCGGCGAATGGCTGGAGGCGTTCTACACCGGGCGCAAGCGACCGACGTTCAGCAACGTGTTCGACCAGAACTACTACTGGCGCGTCGTCGATGTCGGCGCGGTCTGGAAGGGGAAGTTCAATCCGTGGGTGCTCGACGCTCCGGGGCCGAAGCAGGCGACGCTCGAGTACGCGCAGACCGCCCTGGCCAGCAGCGATTACATCGACGTCCACTGCAACATCGTGACCGACAGCGAGTTCGCCTTCCTGTTCGCCGGGCTCCGGGATTACGGGTTGACCGAGTTCGAGCTGCTGAGCCTCCGGCCGTGCGAGCGCAACGACAACGAGTTCTTCGTGCAGCTCGGCAAGCCGGCCTGACCCGACAGCGGCCGGCAGCCGGGGACTCGGCCTGGCCCGTGCCGCGGACCGGGCCCCGGAAAGTTTCCGGACAGAACCGACGCATCGGCTGAATACCCCGGCGGTCGCGCGGGCGATCCTTCCGCCGTGACGACCCTGCAGATCGATGCGGCGCCGGCGCGGGACGCCGAGCTCGATGCGCTGGCCGCGCTGGTCCGCCGCCATCAGCTCGGGCTGTGGCGCTACCTGCGCTCGCTCGGCTGCGCGCCGGCACTCGCCGAAGAACTGGCGCAGGACACGTTCCTGTTGCTGTGGCAGAAGGGTTTCACCGCCGGCCACGAGGCCGCGACGCGCGCGTACCTGGTGCGCTGCGCGCGCCACCTGTGGCTGCGCTCGCGCCGGGCGGCACTGCGCCACGAGGCCCGCATGGCGGCGGCGGTCACCGAACTGTGGCAACGACGCTGCGCCGACGACGACGGCGACACCTGGCTCGCGGCGCTGCGTGAGTGTCTGACGGCGACGCCGCCGCGTACCGCTGCCGCGCTGCAGCTGTTCTATGGCGAGAGCCGGTCGCGGGCTGCGACCGCTGCGGCGCTCGGCCTGCGGCAGAACGGACTCAAGACGCTGCTGCAGCGCGCGCGGGCGGCGCTGCGGCGGTGCATCGAAGCACGACTGGCGGCGACCCGCGAAGGATGATGGCATGGACAACCAGACGACGGTCGACGAACGGATGTTGGGCTGGTCGCTCGGCGAACTGCTCGGCGGACAGCGCCCGGGAGATCTCGCGGCGGTGGTGGTGGCCCGCGCGCGCGCGGGCGCCGTTCCGCGAGCATGGCCGTCGCGCCGCAGCGGCGCGGCACGCTGGCCGGCGGCGGCGCTGATCGTGATCGGCATCGGCGCGATCGTCGGCACGGCGCTGTTGCGGCCGCGCGCGGGTGATCGCCTGGCCGTGCAACCGCAGCAGCCGGCGCCTGCCGCGCCACCGCAGGAAAGCGAACCCGTGATCGTGCACACCGCGGCCGAACTCGCGGCGCTGCCACCTTTGACCGTGGCGCTGCGCGTGCAGGGCCTGACCGCCGCCGAGTTCGAGCTGTTGCCGTCGCTGCCGCAACTCGAAGCACTCGACCTGTCGCTGCTCGAGCCGGGGGGCATGGAAGCGATCACCGCGGCGACGCTGCAGGTCGCCGCGCGGTCGCCGGCGCTGCGCGTGCTGCTGCTCGATGGCCACCGCGAGGTGCAGGGCGAGTGGCTCGCCCGGCTCGGCGGACTGGCGCGGCTCGAGCGGCTCGGTCTCGCCTACGTGCAGGGTGGCGCCGCGGCGGTCGCCAACCTGGCGAAGCTGCCGTCGCTGCGTCACCTCGACCTGGCGATGGACCAGACGTTGACCGATGCCGACGTGAAGACCCTGGCGGCGGCCCTGCCCGGCCTGCGTTCGCTGTCGCTGCGCGGCTGCGGCGGGCTGCACGCCGAGGGCCTGCAGTGCCTGCGGGATCTGCGGCAGCTCGAGCTGCTCGACCTCGGCTGGCTGACCGGCGTCGACCTCGGCAGCAAGCTCGCCACGGTCCAGAAGCCGAGCCTGCTCGGCACCGTCACCCGCATGCTGCTGGCCGAAGTCACTGCCAGCGGTGCCGGTCAGGCGATCGTCGGCGACGAGTTGCTGACCGCACTCGCGGCGTCGCCGAAGCTGCAGACGCTGCGCCTTGCCGGCAGCACCGGCGTCACCGCCGCGGGCTGGAAGTCGCTGACGAAATCGCTGGCGCTGCGCGAGCTGGTGCTCGACGACACCAAGGCCGGCGACGAACTGCTGGCCGACCTGCCGGTCGGCCTGCGCCGGCTCGGGCTCGCGCGCACGCTGGTCAGCGACGCCGGACTGAAACTGATCACCGATCGGTTCGTGGAGCTGGAAGCGCTCGACGTCACGGCGTGCCGTGGCCTCACCGATGCAGGCCTGCTGCCGCTGCTCGCCGTCCGCGCGTTCAAGGCGCTGGTCCTGCGCGGCTGCAGCGGCCTGTCGGCGGCGACCGTCGAGCCGCTGCTGCTGCAGCATGCGCTCGAGGAGCTCGACGTCTCCGGCTGCAAATGGGTCGACGACGCCGCCGCCAGACAGCTGGCGGCGCTGCCGCGCATGCGCAAGTTCACCAACCAGCGCGGCGGCAATGCGATCTTCCTGCCCAAGTGAGCACCGCGCGCCGGGATCCCGGCCGCGGCGTCACTTGGTCAGGAACGCCGCCACCTCGGCCAGCCGCGTCGCATAGCCGGCCTCGTTGTCGTACCAGGCGGCGATCGACACCAGCGTGCCGTCCTGCACCTGCACCAGCGGCAGGTCGACGATCGACGAATGCGTGTCGCCGACGATGCGCGACGACGCCCACTCGTCCTCGAGCACGCCCATTACGCCCTGCAGTGGCGCCACGGCGGCGGCCTTGCGGAACGCGTCCTTGACCTGATCGGCGGTGACCGTCTTCTCGGTGATCAGGTTCAGCTCGGCGATGCTGCCGGTCCTGACCGGCACGCGGTAGGCCTTGCCGGTGATCTTCAGGTCCTTCCAGATGAACTGCAGCGCCCGCGCCGCGCCCGACGACGCCGGGATGATGTTCTCGCCTGCCGCCCACGAGTCTCTTCGATCCTTCATCGGCTGGTCGGTCAGCGACTGCGTGTTGGTGTAGGCATGCACGGTCGAGAACAGCCCGGTCTTGATGCCGAACTGCTCGCGCACGACCTTGACGACCGGCGCCAGCGCGTTGGTCGTGCAGCTCGCCATGCTGACGATCTTGTGCTTCTCGCGGTCGAAGCTGTCGAGGTTGATGCCGGCCAGCAGCACGGCATCGCAGTCCTGCGCGGTCTTGCTCGGCGCGCTGACCAGTACGCGTTTGGCGCCGCGGGCCAGATGCGCCTGCGCGCCGTCGCGCGTGACCGCGCGTCCGGTGCAGTCGAGCACCAGGTCGATGCCGAGCTTCTGCCAGTCGGGCAGCTCCTTGATCGAGTTGTAGTAGGCGATCTGGCGGCCGCCGATCGAGATGCTGTTCTCGGTCGACGTGACTGGTTCGTGCCAGCGACCGTAGTTGGAGTCGACCTCGAACACCGCCGCGAAGGTGGCAGTGTCGCGGATGTCGGAGATCGAGACCGGCGTCCAGAGTCGGGCCTGCAACGCCGCCTTCAGCGTCGAGCGACCGATACGACCGAAGCCGTGGATGGCAATCTTGCTCATGGTGATGGTTCGCGGGAGCGAGGGGTTTTCGCGCAGGCGACAAGATCGCATGCCGGCTGCCCGCGCGCCAATCTTCCTTCGGCGCAGCCCTAGCCCGGTGCCGGCCGCTGCAGCAGCGCGCGGAACACGCGGGCGAAGTCCGGCGCATGGAACGCCTGTGCCTGCACCGGCTCGCCGGTGCGCGGGTGCGGGAACGCCAACCGCACGGCGTGCAGCAGCGGCCGGTCGATGCCGAAGGTCGCGTGCGCGCTGGCGTTGGCGGCCGGATCGCCGTAGCGCGGGTCGCCGAGCAACGGGTGGCCGATGGCGCGCAGGTGCGCGCGGATCTGGTGGGTGCGGCCGGTCTCGAGCCGCAGCCGCAGCAGCGAGCAGTCGGCGCGGCGGTCGAGCACGGTCAGCAGGGTCCGCGCCGGCAGCCCGTGCTGGTGATCGACCACGACCTTGGGCAGGTTGCCGCGCGGTTCATCGGTGGCGCGCAACGGCAGGTCGATGCTGCGTTCGTCGATCGGCAGCACGCCGGCGGCGATCGCCACGTACTCGCGCACGATCGCGCCACGTTCCATCGCCGCGGCCAGCGCCCGCAGCGCCTCGTGGTGGCGGCCGATCAGCAGCAGACCCGAGGCGCCGCGGTCGAGCCGCTGCGCCAGACCACTGCCGGCACCGGCGAACGCGCGTTCGAGCCGCGCCGCCACCGAGTCCTCGACCAGCGGACCCTTGTGCACCGCCATCCCGGCCGGCTTGTGCAGCACCAGGAAATCAAGGTCGCCGGCGACCACCGGCAGCCCGAGCGCCAGCGTGAGTTCGAGCTGCCCGTCGTGCCAGCACACCGTGCTGCCCGGGCGCAGCCGCAGCGTGCCGTCGCCGACCACGCCGTCGACCGCGACCGCGCCGAGCGCGCACAGTTTCCGCGCCACCGCGCGCGACAGCGCCGGTGCCGCCGTGGCGAGGGCGGCGTCGAGCCGGGCACCGGCCAGCGGTTCGTCGACCAGGAACTGCATCGAGGGCGTGGTTGCGGCGATCGGACCGATCAGAGGATCGGCGCGCGGCCGTCGGCGACGCCGTCCTCGAGGTCGATCGCGCGTGCCATGGCGCGGAACTCGTCGTCGGTGCACACGCCCTTCTGCACCGCCAGCCGCTGCAGCGTCTTGGCCGCCAGCGCCAGTTCGCCGATCGCACGCTCGAGCCGGCCCTGGTCGAGCCCGCCGTGTGGCGTGCGCAGTGCCGCCAGCTCGCCGCGCAACGCCGTCGCTTCGTCAGCCGCGCGTTCGATCCGGCTCTGCTGGTAGAAATCGAAGATCCAGTTGATCAGTCCCATCGCTGCAGGCTACCGGCGCGAAGGTGCTCCGGAAACCGGCAATGCCGGTGCGGTGCTTGCGTGCAGCATTCGACCGGTCGAAGTGCCCGACGCGGCCTGCGCGCGGCACCGCCGGAGTTCATGGCATTAGCGGCGCGATCACGCCGGCGATGAACCACGGATGGAACACCAGCGGCAGCGGCACCACCACCGCCAGCAGCGTCGTCAGCCGTCGCGTGGGGCGCAGCCTGCTGCGCACCAGCAGTCCCTGCAGCACGAAGTACGCCGTCGGCAGCCCGAAGCCCGCCTGCACCGGCAGCGAGATCGCGACTTCGTGCAGCAGTCCGGACAGCCCGAACGCCGCCAGCAGGGCACGCCGCCGGCCGACCGTGCGCGCCAGCGGTCGCTGCACGCACAACGCCATCATCTCGGCGAAGCCGGTGTTCCAACGGCGACTCCAGAACTCGTCGAGCGTGCGCGCCCGCAGCGGTGCATCGAACAGCAGCCGACAGCGGCAGCCGGCGGTGCGGAAGGCGGCGGTCGACAGCGTGAACAGGCCGAAGTGCAGGACCAGGCTGATGCCGACCAGCAGCAGCAGCGTCGCCCAGCGCGTACCGAGCGCGTTCGCGATCACGATCAGCACTGCCCCGGCGGCGCAGTTCTGCAGGCCGCGGCGGACCAGCGGGCCGCTGCCGCCGCGCGGCGACCAGCGGCGGCCGAACGGGCGCGGGTCCATGCCGAACCAGCACAGGGTGAACCACAGCCAGCGGCCGCGCGGCAGCGGCTGCATGCCGGCGCTGCGCGCCGTCGCGAGCGCCACGTTCTTCATCGCCACGAACGTGGCGGCGACCAACGCCAGCATGCGCGCGCCGGCAGGCTGGTCTTGGGCGAGCAGGTGGACCACCAGCAGGAGGCCTGGCAACCACATCCAGGCCAGCTGCTGCGCGCGCTGCGGCGTGGTGCGATCCAGCAGGCGACCGCCGATCAAGGTCGCCAGCAAGGCTGCGAGCAGCAGCACGGCCGCGGTGGCCGAGGTCCAGCCGTAGGCCTGCATCTCACCACAGATCGAGCAGGACCGCGCCGTAGCTGGCGGTCCACAGCAGGAACAGCAGCGTGACCGCGAGGTCGGCGAGTGCGTAGCCGCGCCCTCTCGGTGCGACCTGCCGGAACCACACGAACTGGATCACCAGCCGCACTCCCCAGTATGCGGTCGCATAGCCGGCGGTGAGGCGCGCGAGCGGTGAACGGTCGAGCAGCAACTGCGGCGCGATCGCCGACAAGGCGCCGAGGCAGAGGTTGGTGCCGAGGATGTAGCCGGCGTAGACCCAGAAGATCCGCCGCGTCAGCGGCGACAGGCGCGCGGTCTCCTCGCGCCAGCGCAGGATGCGCGGCAGCATCAGGCTCACCAGTGCCAGCGCGATCTGACCGAGGCCGACCAGGACCAGCAGCGTGGTCACGTTCGCCGCCACGCTCTTGGATGCACGACCGCCATGCAAGGTCGGAGTATCGCCGCCGTTGCGCCCGCAGCAGCGGCCGTTCAGGAAAACGGTCGCGGCACCAGCGGATCCGCTGCCGTGACGTGCACTACCCCCGACTGCGTGGCGGACGGCATGTTCCGTGCGCAGGTCTGCGGCGGCGGTCGATGCTGTGACCAGTCAAGCTGGTCGTCGCGGCCGCTGCCTTTGCGCGATCGCCCTGATGATCATCCGTCGCCTGGGCGTTCCATGCGCCGGTCGCACTGCCAGTGCCACCGCTTCGGCGATCAGTGCCTGCACCGCCGGCTGGTCGAGGATGCCGATGCTCTCGAGCCGGATGTTGCGCACCTGATTGCCGCTGCCCTTCAGCAGCTTGTGCGGATCCGACAGCCTGGTGCCGCGCAGGAAGCACAGCGTGACCCAGCGCGGAAACACGACGATCGACAGGATCGCCTCCGACGGGCGCTCGGTCAGCCCGAAGCCGATCACCAGCGCATAGTAGTTGTCGTAGACCAGCTCGGTGGCACCCGGGACCAGCCGTCGGATCTTCGCCAGCGCCCGCTTCGCATCGGCGACGACGGCCGGTGTGAACCTGGCGAGGAAGCCGGCGAACTGCTGCTTGGGCGACCCGGCTTTCACGGTGGGGGACTCAGCGATACACGCAGCGCGCTTCCGGCCGTTCACCAGCCAGCACCGCCAGCACGTTGCGCGCGGTGATCAGGCACATCTGCCGGTAGGTGCTCGCGGTCAGCGACGCGATGTGCGGCGTGATCAGCACGCGGTCGCTGCGCAGCAGCGGCTCGCCGGCAGCGGGTGGTTCGACGTCGAGTACGTCGGCGGCGAAACCGCCGAGCCGGCCGCTGGCGAGAGCAACGGTCAGCGCCTGCTGGTCGATGTGGGCGCCGCGCGCGGTGTTGATCAGGCAGGCGCCGGGCTTCATCAGCGCGAACTCGGCGGCGCCGAGGATGCCGCGGGTGTCGCTGCGCAACGGCAGGTGCAGACTGACGAAGTCGGCCTGCTGCAGCAGCGCCGGCAGCGGCAGCACCGGGTGCTCGCTGACGAGGCCCGGATGCGCGGCGACCACGACCCGCATGCCGAGCGCGCTGGCGATGCGGGCCACGCGCTGGCCGATCGCGCCGAAGCCGACGATGCCGAGCGTCTTGCCGCAAGCCTCGTCGCCGGCGTAGTGCGCGCGGTCGTCCCAGCGGCCTTCGGCGACGGCGCGTGCAGTGACGGCGATGCGGCGCACCAGTGCCAAGAGCAGCGCGATCGCGTGTTCGGCGGTGGTCGCGGTGTTGGCGCCGGGCGCGTAGAGCACGGGGATACCGCGCTGCCTGCAGGCGGCGAGATCGACGTTGTCGAGACCGACGCCGGCGCGGGCCACGACCTGCAGCGAAGGGCAGCGGGCGACCAGTGCCGCGGTCACGCGGCCGCGGCCGCGGGTCAGGATCGCGCGCACGTGCGGGAACGGCGGCCCGGCGGTGGACACCTCGGGCGTCGCGTCGACCAACACTTCGCTGGCGGCCGCGAGCAGGGCGTGCGCGTCGGCGTGCAGGCTCTCGAGCAGCAGGACGGTCATCGATCGGAAGGCTCGTGCCGGTCGAGCGTCGTGCCGTGCGCGATCGTGAAGTCGCCGACCTGCGGGTCGAACAGCGAGGCATCGACCGCGGCCGGATCGAGCGGCGCGCCGGGGGTGCTGGCGACCTCGATCAGGTTGCCCGACGGATCGCGCACGAACATCTGCAGCTTGCCGTTCGCCAGCCGGCGGATGCGGCCCCACGCCTGCACGTCGATCGCCGCCGCCGCCTTGGCGAGGTGGAACACCGCCATGAAATCGGGCACCACCACGCAGAAGTGCGCGCGGTACGGGCGGTGGTCCTGGATCTCGTTCATGTGGATCTGCTGCTCGTCGTTGATGCGGAAGAACTGCGACGGGAAGCCCTGGTCCGGCGGGTCGACCGGCTGCAGCAGCAGCACGTCGCGGTAGAAGCGCACGGCCTTGGCGAGCTCGTCGACCAGCACGTTGACGTGGTGGATGTGGCTGTCGGCCTTCATGGTCGTTTCTGGTACTTGTCGATGACCGAGCGGTCGAGGTCGAGCCCCCAGCCGGGACCGTTCGGCAGCTGCACCTGGCCGTCGCGCGGCGTGAGGTCCTGCTTTGGCAGCTCGCGCAGCAGCGGGTTGCCGCCCATCGGCCACTCGATGCAGCTGCCCGAGGGGCTGGCGCTCGCCAGCGTGGCGGCGGCGACGAACGAGATCGCCGAACCCCAGCAGTGCGGCGCCAGGTCGCGCTGGTGCGCGGTCGCGAGGGCGCCGATGCGCAGCCCTTCGCTGAGGCCGCCGCAGATCGCCAGGTCGGGCTGCAACACGTCGACCGCGCCGGTGCGCAGCAGGTCGAGGAAGTCGAAGCAGGTCGACTCGCTCTCGCCGGCGGCGATCGGGATCGTACTGGTGCGCCGCACTTCGGCCGCGCCGGCGCGGTCGTCGGGCGACACCGGCTCCTCGAGCCAGCGCAGATCGAATGGCGCCGCCGCCTGGCAGAAGCGCTTGGCCTGCGGCACGGTCATGGTGCCGTGCGCGTCGACCATCAGCAACGTGTCCGCGCCGATCGCCGTGCGCGCCGCGCGCACGCGGGCGAGACTGCGGTCGATCGAGCCATCCATCGCGCCGATGCGCATCTTCGCCGCGCGAAAGCCCTGTTGCAGATAGCCGCCGAGCTCCTGGCCGATGCCGTCGGCATCGGCCCAGCCGCCGCTGGCATAGGCCGGCAGCCGGTCGTGGCAGGCACCGCCGAGCAGTTCGAGCACCGGGCGGCCGAGCGACTTGCCGAGCAGATCCCACAGGGCGAGATCGACGCCGCTGATCGCCGACAGGTGCAGGCCGCGCCGGCCGAGCACCGGCATGCTGCGGCCGATGCGCTGCGCGTGGTCGTGACGCGGGCCGTTGTACATCAGGCTCCACAGCCGCTGGATCTGCTGCGCATCCTGGCCGAGCAGCCGCTGGCGCAGTTCGGTGCGGATCAAGGTCACCAGCGACGCGCAGTCGGCGGCACTGCCGACGCCAGCCTTGGCTTCGCCGTGGCCGCGCAGCCCGCCGGCAGTGACCACTGTCACCAGCACGCTGTCGAAGCTCTGGATGCGGCCGAAGTCGGAGGTGTGCTGCGCGCTGCCCTCGAGCGGGCAGTGCAGCCACACGGCTTCGACGTCGGCGATCTTCAGGTCGGTGCAGCCGGTCATCGACTCACCGGATCAACGGCAGCAGGGTCTCCGCCGATTTCACGTACAGCGAGGTGTAGAACGCCTCCGACAGCAGCGAGCTGCCGTGGTCCTGGATGAACTTGAGCTGCTCGGGCGAGATGTCGACCGGGTTCTTCTCGACCTGGTTCGGCCACGGCGACACCGGCGTGCGGTCGACCGGCGCCACGACTTCGAGCGTCAACGCACCCTGGTAGCCGATCTCGCGCAGCGTCGCGACCACGCGCGGCCAGTTGTGCGCGCCCATGCCGGGGGCCAGGCGGTTGTTCTCGGCGACGTGGAAGTCGACCAGCTTCTTGCCGACGCGGCGGATGGTCGCGAACAGGTCCACTTCCTCGATGTTCATGTGGAACATGTCGAGGCACACGCCGCAGTCGGGGCCGACGTCGGCGGCGAGCGCCAGCGCCTGGTCGCCGCGGGTGACGAAGTAGGTCTCGAACCGGTTCAGCGGCTCGATCGCCATGCGCACGCCGGCCTGCTGCGCGTGCGCGTAGACCTCGCGCAGGCCGTCGGTGACCCATCGCCATTCCTCGGCCGGCGTGCCGTCCGGCACGATCTTGCCGACCGTCGCCGGCACGATGGTGATCTCCTGGCCGTCGAGCTCCTTGACCATCGTCACCACGCTCTTCACGTAGGCGACCGATGCCGCCCGCTGGGCTTCGTCCTTGGCCGCGAGATTGCGCTGGCCGAGCGTCAGCGTCACGCCGCCCCAGCAGCGCACGTTGTACTTCTTCAACGCCGCACGCGCGCTCTTGGTCTCGTACTGCTTGGGCTCGCCGCTGATCTCGATGCTCTCGATGCCGAGTTTGGAAATGCGCGCGAGCGTGACCTCGAGCGGTTCGGCGCGCATCCAGTTGTGCGTGGACAGGTGCATGTGGCTCCTCTGCGTGGGGGTGGTCGGTGGCGCGCGGCACGGTACCACGGGCGCGGTGGCCGGTGGGATGGAAATGCGCGGCCGCCGGTCCGCTACCGGCGTTGCCGGCGGCGGCACGGCACCGACCGGGCCGCGGCCGGCCGGCTGCGACCCGTGCGTGCGTTGCCAAGGCCGGCAGCGCCGGGCGCGCCGCCGCAGTCCCACGACAGTTCGTTTTGACGAACGATGTGCCGGCTTCTACAAGCCCGCAGATGGCCGACGAGTTCGTACGCCGCATCCAGATCGCCTACCCGAAGATCTACCTGGCCTGCCATCAGGAGCATCCGCGGGCGCGCACCAATGCGCATCGCATCTCGGCGCGCGACTCGGCGGTGCTCGCGCACTTGAGCGAACGCGAGCCGATGGCGCCGCACGAACTGGCGAAGCATCTCGGCGTGCGCCGTTCGACGCTGTCGCCGGCGCTGACCAAACTCGAGGCCCTCGGCTACATCAGCTGCCGCGCGCGCACCGACGACATGCGCCGCCTCGACGTGCTGCTGACGCCGCTCGGCGCCGGCGCGATGCAGGGCAGCTCGGTGCTCGACACCGGATTGCTGCAGCGCGTGGTCGCATCGCTGCCTGTCGCCCAACGCGAACGCGCGGTCCGTGGCCTCGAACTGCTCGCCCAGGCTGCGTTCCAGACCAAGGTGAAATCATGAACTGGCTCTACATCGTTCTCGCTTGCCTGATCGGCTTGCCGCTGCTGGTGCTGCTGATCGGTCTGTGCCTCGATCGCGACCACGTGGCGTCGGTCACGTTCACGCTGCACCGGCCACCGGCCGAAGTGTTCGCCGTGATCGCCGACCACCAGGGTGCCGCCAAGTGGCGCAGCGATCTGCAGGCCGTCGAGGTGCAGCCGCCGGTGGCCGGACGCGCCCGCTTCCTGGAGCGCGGGGCGAACGGACCGATCGCCTTCGAGGTCGTGCGCTCCGAGCCGCCGGCGTTGCACGAGCTGCGGATCGCCGACGACACGCTGGCGTTCGGCGGCGGCTGGCGGTTCGAGCTGTCGGCCGACGGCAGCGGCACGCGCGTCGTGATCACCGAAGATGGCTTCGTCAAGAATCCGATCTTCCGCACGCTGTCGCGTTCCGTGTTCTCGTTGACGGCGACGCTCGAAGGCTACGCCAGGGCGCTCGGCCGTCGCTTTGGCGAGGACGTCGAACCAGCGACGACGCTGGCGCACGGCCACAGCTGACCCCGCCGCTCACAGACGCCAGAGGTCGAGCTGCAGGTAGCGCGTGCCGGTGACCGGGTTGAAGCGGTACGCGGGCGCCTGCCGGAAGCCGAGCGACTCGTACAGCGTCTGCGCCGCCTGCATCGACGGCAGCGTGTCGAGCAGCATGCGGCGGTGGCCGGCAGCGCGCGCCCGGTCGATCAACTCGAGGGCCAGGGTGCGGCCAAGACCGAGGCCGCGATGCGACGGCCGGATGTAGAGCCGCTTCATCTCGCAGGCGCCGTCTTCGAGCGCGCGCATGGCGATGCAGCCGACTGCCACCTGATCCGACCATGCCAGCAACAGCCGCCCGCCCGGTGGCTGGTAGTCGCCCGGCAGCCCGGCCAGCTCGCGCGCGAACCCCTGGAACTCCAGATCGACGCCGAGTTCGGCCTGGTACTCGCGGAACAGGGCGCGCGCCGCCTCGATCTGCTCCTGGCCTTCGGCATGGGCGATGCGCAGCCCGGCACTCATGCGGGCGATCCGGGGGGTGGTATCGAGGTCATCGGCCGCGGCAAGAATACGCGCGTTGCAGTTCGGGCAGGAGAGCGCGGAGAAACTCCACGCAGCAACCGGTTCGCAGCAGGCGCCGTGGATGGTGCGGATTGCGGCGAAGGGATCCGGAGGACGCAGGCGCGCGCGGACGCTAGCGTGCTCGCCGATGGCCACCGAGAAAGCGGACGACTACATCCTCGGCACCGACGCGCAGGAGCTGGAACGGCTGCGCTTCCAGCACCAGGCTTGGGTGCAGCAGGGCTACGCGCTGTGGCAGCGCGCCGGCCTGCGCGCCGGGCAGACCGTGCTCGACCTCGGCTGCGGCCCGGGCTTCACCTCGCTCGAACTCGGCCACCTCGTCGGCGCGCGCGGCCGCGTGATTGCGCGCGACCAGAGCGCGCGCTTCCTCGAGTTCCTGCGCCGCGAGAGCGCGCGGCTCGGGCGCAGCCAGATCGAGCCGAGCCTCGGGCCGGTCGAGGACCTGGCGCTCGCCGACGGTTCGCTCGATGCCGCCTACGCCCGCTGGCTGTTCTGCTGGCTGCCCGACGCCGGCGCGGTGCTCGCACGCGTGGCGCGCGCGCTGCGGCCGGGCGGCGTGCTGGTGCTGCAGGAGTACCTCGATTGGGGGGCGATGAGCCTGGTGCCGCGCAGCCCGGCGTTCGCGCGCGCGATCGAAGCCTGCCTCGCCCGCTGGAAGGTCGCCGGTGCCACGATCGACTTCGCCGACTGCGTGCCCGAGCTTGCCGCGGGCGCCGGCTTCGTGGTCGAGTATCTTGCGCCGGTGGCGCGGCTCGGCCGGCCTGGCTCGCTCGAGTGGCGCTGGCTCGACGAGTTCCTGCGCAGCTACCTGCCGAAGGTGCAGGCGCAAGGTTTGCTGCGCGCGGCCGAAGTCGACGCGTGGACGCGCGAGTGGAACGAGCGCGTCGCGGCGGACATGGGCTTCGTCGCCACGCCGACGATGGCCGACGTGATCCTGCGCAAGGTCTGACGCGTCACCGTCGCCGGCGCTACGACGGCGTCCTGCCGTCGGGGTGCATGCCGCGCTGGATCATCGCCATGCGTTCCTTGTGGCGCTGCGAGGAGCGCACGATCGTCTGCACGACGCCACCGACGATCGCCAGGATCGGGAACCAAGCCCACCAGGGAATGCTGCTGAGGAACGTCCAGAACGTGTCGCCGTCGCCGAGCATTTGCGGTCCTTCGGGATGCAGGAGGAACAACGCCCGAAGCGTACGCTGACGGCGGTTATTCCGCACTGCGCTCGCCGATTCGCGCGGCTCAGTGGCCGGCGCCGGTGACGAACGGCAGCAGGATCGACAGCAGGATCAGCACGATGATGATCCACTCGAGCAGCTCCATGCGGCGGGTGGCCTGCTCGTCGGCGAGCTTCTGGTAGATGCTTTCGAGCGTCTGCAGCTTGCGCAGGATGCTGGCGTCCCACTCGTCGAGATGGAAGCGGCGCGCGGCCAGCCGATAGACGCGGGCGAGGAACTGGTCGCCGAGCAGCTTGATCGCGTTGTTGACGCCCTCGAACAGCAGCACGCCGTCGAGCTGCAGCGTGGCGATCCGACGCATGCTGGCGCGGGCACTGCGGCGTCGCCAGTGCGAGGGCTGCCGGCCGGCGGGATGCAGCATCGCCTGCGAGGCGTCGAGCGCCTCGTCGAGGCGGTCGTCGAGGAACCGCATCTCCAGCAGTTCGACGTTCGAGAACTCGAGCACCGCCAGCGTGTCCTCGCCGAGCTGTTCGAACAGCAGGGCGCCGTTCCAGTCGATCACCAGGTCGTCGGTCAGGCCATAGGCGATGCGGAACTGCAGGGCGTCCTGGATCTCGGCCGCGCGCATCGGCGCGCGTTCGGAGCGCAGGATGCCGGCGATCAGCGCGCGGTTGGCATCGACCAGCTGCTCGGGGTCGGCGGCGGGCGACCAGCGCCGTACGTGGAACACCGTGTAGTCCTCGACCAGATCCGCGAGTCCGGGCTTGCGCACCGCGTCGCCGAGCCAGTCGATCAGTTCGCCCGCGCGCCGCTCGCTGTCCTGCGCCAACGCCGCGTTGTCGTCGAGCGCGCCGGCGAGTTCGATCAGTTCGTCGAGGCGGTGGCCGGCGAGCGGGATCCGGTAGGCGATCGAGACGGCGCCGAAATCATACAGCGTCGACTCGACGTGCAGGTCGGTGGCGAACTGGCCGAGCGCGATCGCCGGCGATTGCTGATCGAGGCGCAGCGGCGCCGGATGGAACTGCAGGTGGGCCGGCGCGCGCCGCTCGTGGCGGATGCGCTCGCGCGCCGCCGAGGCGGCGAACCGCTGCTGCGCGCGATCGAGGTCGATCTGCTGGCCGATGTCGTAGGCGAACCACGCGCAGGCGGCGCCGTCGTCGATGCGCAGTTCGCACGCGGTCCGCTGGCCGGTCCCTTCGCCCACGATCGGTGCTCGAGGTTGCCGCGGCGGCCGATTGCTGGCGCCGGTTCAGCGGTTCTTGGCCGGCTGCCCGTCGGCTGCCGGCGGTTCCTCGAGCAACAGCTTCGCCGCCTGGTTGTCGGGGTCGATCTCGAGCAACCGGCGGAGCGCCTGCCTGGATTCGTCGGCCTTGCCGGCGAGCTTCAGGTTGTAGCCGAGCAGCAGCTGCGCCATCGCATCGTACGGATGCTCGGCGGTGTACTTCTGCAGCGTCGTCAGCTGGGCGTCGAACTGTTTGGCGTCGCCATAGGCGGACCGCTTGTCCGGATTGGCGCGGGCGAGGTCGGGTTGCCGGCGCAGCGCCCCGCCGATCAGGAACGCGGCCTGGTGATAGTCGCCGGTCGCGAACACCGCGTCGGCCAGGAGCAGATCGATCGATGCATCGCCGGGGTTCGCCTGCTGCGCCTGGCGATAGGCGTCGGCGGCCTCGGCGAAGCGGCCCTGCTTGAACAGCGAATCGCCGAGCGCGACATGGCTGTTGGCCGCCGCGGCCGGCGGCAGCGCCTGCTCGGCGACGACGATCGGACCCGGGTCGCGATAGTAGTGGTAGACGTAGCTCGGCTGGTAGACGCCGGCGGGCCACCACCAGGTGGCTGGCTCATAGCACGGGGCCCAGGTGTACGGGGCCCAGTAGTACGGCCACGACCACCAGAACAGGGACGGCCAGCACCAGAACGGTCCGCGGAAGCAGAACGGGCTGCCGAAGCCGAAGCCGAAGTTGAAGCCGAAGCGGAAGTGGTTCCGATGCTGGAAGATGCCCGCGCGGCGGTTGGTGAACGTCCCGTTCGCCCCGGTCCGCGCCGTCGTCGTGAATCGGCTCGCGAACGTGCCGCTGGCGGGAGCTGCCGTACGCAGCCCTGCTGCCGGCAAGCCGCGGCCGATGGTGGGCGCCGCGCGCACCGGCGAGGGCGTGTAGCGGTTGCTGATCATGCCGCCGGACACGCGGTTGTTCGGCACGCCAGACGTCGGCGAACCGCGGCTGGCAATCAACGGCGCGGCCGAAGTCGGACCGAGGCGGCTGCCGGTCACGCCTGGAGCGCGGTTGTTCGGCACGACGCGCGTCGGCGAACCGCGGCCGGCGGTGAACGGCGCGGCCGAGGTCGGTCCGACGCGGCTGCTGATCCCCCGGCTTCCCGGCGACTGCGGGCTCGCCACCGGTCGGCTCGCGCCGACGAAACCCTGCGAGCGCATCGTCGGCGCCGCGAACGACGGGCGACCGATGGAGGTGCCGAAGCTGCGCGTACCGGCGGACATCGTCGGGCGTCCCGCAGAATGGAATCCACCGCCGCCGCCACCGCCGCCCCAGCCGCCGCCGCCACCGGCGTGTCGCTGCGCGAACGCCGGCGTGGCGAGCAGAGCGAGCAGAACGGCGAACAGCCAACGACGCGGGGTCACGGGGTTCATGAGCTGGTCTCGAACCTGCGGGCGCAGGAACCAACACGATACCCGTTCTTCTCCGAGCACGGTGCATTGGCAGGAGACATGACTGGCAGACGGCATGCCGTATCGGCGACCTTTGCAACCCGTCGCGCCATTCTCGTCGAGGTCAGCACCGCTGCCGGTCGGGCGCGCGACTCATGCCGCGCAGAACGAAGCGCAGCTTCTCCTGGTCGAGGCGGCGGCGAGTCATGTCAGGGTCTTCTTCGCCGGAGTCGGGTGGAACGTCGTCTTCCCGAGCCGGAGGAAGTGCGTCGCGTAGGCCATCTCGAGCCTGGGGTCGCCGGTCTTGGTGAAGCGGAGTCGTTGCCGCGACCCTTGCCGTGGCGGGTGTAGACGGTGATCGACGGCGCGAGATCGAGATCGTGCGCCTGGAAGCGGAGGATCCGGAGCAACCGCGAGTGGCGGGTCAAGTTGCCGCGCAGAACGCGCTCGAGGTACGGGACCTTGCCGCGGCGCCAGGCTGCGAGGTCGTCCGGTGCCAGCCGGTCCATGTGCACCAGGACATCGATCGGGGCGACCACCCTGCCGCCGCCGAGGATGCGATCGACTGCGCGAACGATTCCCGGGTACATGGGGTCATCGCGGTAGGTGGTGACGCTCACCATTTCCACGATCCGGGAACGCGGGCGCCGACGCATGAACTCGCAAACCGCCCCCGCTTGCATCGACCACCGCCACGGTCGCTCGCAGTGGTCCGTGCGCAACGTTGCCACCGCCGCCAAAGTCCGCCACACTCCTGCCCGCATGACCGCGCCCGCCAACAAACACTACCCCGACGTCGAGCCGCAGGCGCGCTTCCCGCAGATCGAGACCGAGGTGCTCGAGTACTGGCGCACACAGAACATCTTCCAGCAGTCGATCGACCAGCGGCCCGCCGGCAAGGACGGCCACAACGAGTACGTGTTCTACGACGGCCCGCCGTTCGCCAACGGCCTGCCGCACTACGGCCATCTGCTGACCGGCTTCGTCAAGGACGTGATCCCGCGCTACCAGACGATGCGCGGGCGCCGCGTCGAACGGCGGTTCGGCTGGGACTGCCACGGCCTGCCGGCGGAGATGGAGGCGGAGAAGGAACTGAAGATCTCGGGCCGCGAGGCGATCACCGCGTTCGGCATCGACAAGTACAACGACGCCTGCCGGCGCTCGGTGCTCAAGTTCACCAAGGAGTGGCAGAACTACGTCACCCGCCAGGCGCGCTGGGTCGACTTCGAGCACGACTACAAGACCATGGACCTCTCGTACATGGAGAGCGTGCTGTGGGCGTTCGCGCAGCTGCACCAGAAGGGACTGGTGTACGAAGGCCATCGCGTGATGCCGTACTCGTGGGCGATGCAGACGCCGGTCAGCAACCACGAGACGCGCATCGACGACGCCACGCGGCCGCGGCAGGACCCGGCGATCACCGTCGCGTTCAGGCTGGTGCCGCGCCCGGGCGACCCGGGGCCGCTGCAGGTGCTGGTGTGGACCACGACGCCGTGGACGCTGCCGAGCAACCTGGCGCTCGCGGTCGGCCCGGACATCGACTACGCGATCGTCGAGCGGGACGGCGTGCGCTACGTGATCGGCGCGGCGACGCTCGCCGGTTACGACAAGGAGCTCGCCGGCTTCGAGACCGTGGGCAAGCTGAAGGGCCGCGAGCTGGTCGGCCGCAGCTACGAGCCGCTGTTCCCGTACTTCAAGGACCACGCCAACTCGTTCAAGGTGCTGGCCGGCGAGTTCGTCGACACTGCCGAGGGCACCGGCATCGTGCACATGGCGCCGGGCTTCGGCGAAGACGACCAGAAGGTCTGCGAGGCCAACGGCATCAAGCTGGTCTGTCCGGTCGACGACCGCGGCCGTTTCACCAGCGAGGTGCCCGACTGGCAGGGCCAGCTGGTGTTCGACGCCAACAAGGACATCATCCGCGTGCTGAAGGAGCGCGGCGTGCTGAAGAAGCACGTCACCTACACGCACAACTACCCGCACTGCTGGCGCACGCGCGAGCCGTTGATCTACAAGGCGATCGCCGGCGCGTGGTTCGTCAAGGTCACGGCGATCAAGCCGCGCCTGCTGGCCAACAACCAGCAGATCCACTGGATCCCCGACCACATCAGGGACGGCCAGTTCGGCAAGTGGCTGGAGAACGCGCGCGACTGGTCGATCTCGCGCAACCGCTTCTGGGGCGCGCCGATCCCGGTGTGGAAGAGCGACGATCCGCAGCACCCGCGCACCGATGTCTATGGCTCGATCGCCGAGCTCGAGCGCGACTTCGACGTCAAGGTCACCGACCTGCACCGGCCGTTCATCGACCAGCTGACGCGCAAGAACCCCGACGATCCGAGCGGCCGGTCGACGATGCGCCGCGTGCCGGAGGTGCTCGACTGCTGGTTCGAGTCCGGGTCGATGCCGTTCGCGCAGGTGCACTACCCGTTCGAGAACAAGGCGTGGTTCGAGCACCATTTCCCGGCCGACTTCATCGTCGAGTACGTCGCGCAGACGCGCGGCTGGTTCTACACGATGGTGGTGCTGGCGACCGCGCTGTTCGACAAGCCGCCGTTCCGACACTGCATCTGCCACGGCGTGGTGCTCGACGAAGACGGCCAGAAGTTGTCGAAGTCGCTGCGCAACTATCCGGACCCCGAGCAGCTGTTCGCGACCACCGGTGCCGACGCGCTGCGCTGGTTCCTGCTGAGCTCGCCGATCCTGCGCGGCGCCGACCTGCAGATCGACAAGGAAGGCAGGCAGATCGCCGAGGTCGTGCGGCTGGTGCTCAACCCGATCTGGAACGCGTACTACTTCTTCAGCCTGTACGCCAACAGCGACGGCGTGCAGGCGCGCCTGCGCAGCGACCAGCGGGCACTGCTCGACCGCTACGCGCTGGCGAAGACGCGCGAGCTGGTGGAGAGCGTGCAGGCGGCGATGGACGGCTACGATCTCGCCGCGGCGTGCGCGCGCGTGTCGAGCTACCTCGACGCGCTCAACAACTGGTACATCCGCCGCAGCCGACCGCGGTTCTGGGGCGAGGACTTGGCAAGGCGGATGCCGATGGTGGAGCAACCACCATCGGACAAGCAGGACGCCTACGACACGTTGTTCACCTGCCTGTCGGTGCTGTGCCGCACGGCGGCGCCGCTGCTGCCGCTGCTGTGCGAGCAGGTCTACCGCGGGCTCACCGGTGCCGCGAGCGTGCATCTCGCCGACTGGCCGGAGGCCGGGTCGTTGCCGGCCGATCCGGCGCTGGTCGCGGCGATGGACAAGGTGCGTCTCGTCTGCTCGGTCGGCCTGTCGCTGCGCGAAGCGCACAAGCTGCGCACGCGCCTGCCGCTGGCAAAGGTCACGCTGGCGGGCGCCGTGACCGCGTCGCTGCGGCCGTACACCGAGCTGCTGGCCGAGGAATTGAACGTCAAGCAGGTGGTGTTCACCGACGACCTCGAGCGCTTCGGCACGTTCCAGCTGCAGGTCAACCAGAAGCTGCTCGGGCCGAAGCTCGGTGAGCGCATGAAGGGCGTGCTGGCGGCGACCCGCAGCGGCGCGTGGAAGGTGCTGGCCGATGGCACCGCCGAGCTCGGCGGCGTGCGGCTCGACCGCGGCGAGTACGAGCTGCGGCTGCTGCCGAAGGACGGGGGCGCCAGCGCCGGCCTGCCGAGCAACGACGCGGTCGTGGTGCTCGACACCGCGGTCACGCCGGAGCTCGAACAGGAGGGCGTGGCGCGCGACTTCGTGCGGCTGGTGCAGCAGGCGCGCAAGGACGCGGGCCTGCACGTCAGCGATCGCATCGTGCTCGCGGTCGAAGCGCCCGCCGAGGTGACCGCGGCGCTGCGCGCGCACCTCGTCTATGTGCAGGAGCAGGTGCTGGCGAAAGCGTTCGACTTCGGCAGCGCAGCTGCAAGCATGCACGCGGCCAGGGGCACGCTCGGCAGTGGCGCCGGCGTCGAGGTGACGTTCGGGCTGCGCAAGGTCTGAGCCCGGGTGCGGCGCGGCGGCGTTGCGCTGCATCAGCTGGCCGCCATCGACATCTGCGATCAGCGCCTTCACCGCGGTGTGGCCGGACAAACGAGTGCCGCATGAACATGCAGGTGCAACAGCGGCACCTGCTGTCTAGGCTGGGCCCTGATTGCGAGTACCAGACATGCATCGACGCCCACTCGGTCTGATCCCATTCCTGTTGCTGGCCGCCTGTGTCGACAGCGACCGCTACGGCTCCTTCCGCCGTCCGATCGTCACCAAGGTGAAGGACGCGCAGGCCAGATTCGACGACGGCCTGCTGCTGTGCTACGGCTTCAACCACGACGAGGCGGTGCGCTGCTTCGAGTCGGCGCTGCGCTACGACCCCGGCATCGCGATGGCGTGGTGGGGGATCGCCTACGCGCTTGGTCCGAACTTCAACCTGCCGCTGACCGATCCGGCGGTGGCCAGTCGCGCGCATGCGGCGGCACAGAAGGCGCAGGCGCTGTGCAAGACGTGCACTCCGGTCGAGCAGGCGTTGATCGTGGCGATGACCACGCGCTACGCCGACCCGCCGCCGGCGGACCGCAGCGGCCTCGACCGTGCCTATGCCGACGCGATGCGGCAGGTGTACCAGAAGTTCCCGTGGGATCCCGACGTCGGCGTGCTGTTCGCCGAGGCGATGCTCGACCTGTCGCCGTGGAACCAGTGGAACAAGGACGGCTCGCCGCGGCCCGGCACCGAGGAGATCCTGACGGTGTTGACCGGCGTACTGCAGCAGTACCCGCAGCAGCCGATGGCGATCCATCTCTACATCCACGCCACCGAGGCCTCGCCGCATCCGGAACTCGCACTGGACGCCGCGGCGCGACTGCCGGCGCTGGCGCCCAGGTGCGGGCATCTCGTGCACATGCCGGCGCACACGCTGCAGCGCTGCGGCCAGTACGACAAGGCGCTGCAGGCCAACCTCGCCGGCATCGCCGTCGACCATGCCTACTTCGCCGACGCCGGGCCGCAGGGCATCTACCACATGTATCTGGCGCACAACCAGCACTTCGCCTGCTACGCGGCGATGTTCACCGGCCAGAGCGCCATCGCCGTGCGCTGCGCGCGCGAGCTGGTGGCCGACATCCCGGTGGCGATGAAGGAACAGACGCCCGAGTTCGTCGACGGCTTCCTGGCGCTGCCGCTGCACGCGCTGCTGCGCTTCGGCCGCTGGGAGGAAGTGCTGGTCGAGCCGGCGCCGGGACCGAAGTTCCCCGTGGCCACGGCGCTGCGGCATTACGCCCGTGGTGTCGCGCTGGCGGCGCTCGGCCGCACGCCGGAGGCGCGCATGGAGGAGAAGCAGTTCACCGCCGCGGTGGACGCGGTGCCGGCCGGCGCGACGGTCGGGTTGACTCCTGCTGCCGACGTGCTCGGCGTGGCGCGCTGCGTGCTGACCGGCGAAGTGGCGTTCCGCTTCGGCGAGCGCGAGGCGGCGTTCACGGCGTTGCGCGCCGGCGTCGCGGCCGAGGATGCGCTGCGCTACGACGAGCCATCGGGCTGGATGATGCCGGTGCGCCACACGCTCGGCGCGCTGCTGCTCGAGGCCGGTGATGTCGAGGCCGCGCAGGCGGTGTACCAGGAGGACCTGCTGCGGCATCCGGGCAATGGCTGGTCGCTGCACGGCCTGGCCGAGTGCCAGCGCCGGCGCGGTGATCCGGCGACCGCGGCCACCGAAGCCGCACTGCTGGCGGCCTGGGCCGGTGCCGACGTCAAGTTGTCCGGCTCGTGCTTCTGCCGGCGGGCACCGTGAGCGGCGCCCGCGTCCTCAGGGCACTCAGTGCGCCGGCAGCCAGTGGTTGCGGTCGGCACCCTGGCCGTTGGCGACCTGGTTGCTGTCGATGCACTGCGGATCGACGCCGAGCAGTGCCGCGCCCGCGGGCGGCATCGCCTCGGTCCCCGAGTACGCCGCATCGGTGCTGTACACGACCTCGCCGGCTGGTTGACGAAGTAGCTGTGCACGCCGGTGATGCCGCGCTGCTTCGGCCAGGCGAGGCAGGACCAGTAGTGGCAGGTCAGGTTGGCGTCGGCACTGGTCGTGTCGATGTCGCCCTGGCCCATCGCGTTGGGCAGGAACAACGCGAAGTAGTAGCCGTTGCGTTCGGCCAGGCCGATGCTGCCGCCGTACTGGAACTGGATCCGCAGCAGCGGTGGCTCGATCCTGGTCCGGTCCAGGCGCAGCTCGTCGCGGCCGGTCAGTTCACCGAGCGTGGCGAACTCCGCGCGGCCGTCGAGATCGACATCGAGGAAGGCGAGGCGGTGGAACTGCTGCTCGGCGTCGGCAATCGCCGTCATCGTCGCCATCACCGTGCGCTCGTTCCTGGTGCTCTTTCGCTGCACCAGCCGCGGCACGGTGGCGCCGGCGAGGATGCCGAACACCGTGACCGCGATCACGGTGCTGGTCAGGGTGAAGCCGGCCTGGTTCCTTCTCGTCGAGATCGTCATGCGCGCCTCCTCGAAGGTGTTGTCCGCACATCGTCCCTCCGCCGGGGCCCGGCCGTGCGGCAGCGGCGCTCGCGCCGGTGGCAGCGACGTCCTGGTCACCGCACTCCGGCTCAAGCCGCTTGCGCCGCGGAGCTGCCGGTGCCATCGTCGCCAGGGGCCGCGGCGCCAGAACGGGATCGCCGGTCTTTCCCGGCGCGGGACGCTGCTGGTCGCCGTGCCACTGGACCATCGAGATGCGAGCCTGCGCCCGGTGATCCGCCACTGCTCGGTCGGGCCTTCTCGATGGCGCTGCAGACAACCTGTCGATGATCGCCAGCAACGCCGGGCGCTGCCGGATCGGCACGCGGTGATCGCCGCGAGGATACAAAATGACCACTGCCTTCCAAGGCAGGAAACAAGCCGCTTCCGGGGCAACGACATGGCTTCGGATTGCATGCATGCGATCCGCGGTCACCGTTGTTCCGTCGTCTTCGTCATGCCGCTGCCAAGAGTTGGCCTTCGCCGTGGCTCGTGCAGCGGTCCTCCGAGTCGGGCGAGCCGGTTGACAAGCCATGCACCTCGTGCTTCCATCCGCGCCCATGACCGGACCGATGACCAGTGACCGCGCACAGTGGCAGTGGCGCTGGTGGTCCGCACTGCGCGGGCAGCCGGTCTCCTAGCTCGACAGCGAGCTGACACGAGAAAGGCGACCCCGCGCAGGGGTGCGCCTTTCGTCGTTTCCAGGCGAGGGTCACCCAGGCGCGGGATCGCCGCATGCGATCCCGATGCGAGGAAACGAACAGCCCTTCGGCCCTGCACTCGTGCAGACGAGTGTCATGGTCACGACCCTGCCGGCGGCGGCCGCGGCAGCACCCGATCTGCTGTACGAGCGGCTGTCGGCCGAGCGCCGGCCGGGTTTGGCGCTGTTCCAGACCGGCGATGGCGAAGGCGGCAGCAGCGGGCGGCGCAGCGTGGTCACCTGCCGGTCGCTGCTGCGGCTCGAACTGCGCGCTGACGCCGCCGAGTTCCGGCTGCTCGATCCGGCGGCGGCGCCGCTGCTGCCGCTGCTGGCGCAGCGCTTGCCCGGGACCGCGGTCGGCACCGACGGCGCCGTGGTGGCGTTGCCGCATGCGCGGCTCGCCGAGGGCTCTCCGGACGACGAAGTGCTGCAGGCGGGCAGCGTGTTGGACGCCGTGCGCGTGCTGGCGGGCGCGGTCGCCGATGCGCAGCCAGGGGCGTCGCTGCCGGCCGGCGTGTTCGGCGCGTTCGGCTACGAACTGATCGACCGCTTCGAGCTGCTGGGCCCGCGCGCGCCGGATCCGCTGCACGAGCCCGATGCGTCGCTGGTGCTCGCCACCGACCTCGCGGTGTTCGACCATCGGGCCGGCACCGTGCAGGTGGTGACCCGCGCGCTGCCGTGGGAACTGGCCAGCGCCGCGCGCGAGCGCATGGCGCAGCTGCTGCACGCGCTGCGGCCGGGGCCGGTGGCGGTGCCGGCCACGACGATCGCGGTCCTGGCACCGGCGGCCGCCGAGCCGGGGTTCCTGGCCGGCGTGCGCACGCTGCAGCAGCACATCGCCGCCGGCGATGTGTTCCAGGCGGTGCTGTCGCGCAGCGTCGCGCTGGCGGCGCGGGCGCCGGCGCTGCAGGTCTACCGCGCGCTCGCCGCCGCCAGTCCGTCGCCGTACCAGTTCCTGCTCGATCTCGGCGACGGTGAACTGCTCGGCGCTTCGCCCGAGACCTTCGTGCGGGTCGGCGGCGGCAGCATCGAACTGCGGCCGATCGCCGGCACGGCGCCGCGCGGTCTCGCCGCCGACGGCCGCCTCGACCCGGACCTCGACCAGCGGCTGGCGCTCGGCTTGTTGCTCGATCCGAAGGAACAGGCCGAACACGCGATGTTGCTCGATCTGGCGCGCAACGACGTGGCGCGGGTGGCGGTGCCGGGCACGCTGCGGGTCGTGCGCCAGTTCGTGCTGGAGAAGTTCGCGCGCGTGCAACACCTGTCGAGCTGTGTGCGCGGCCGCCTGCGCGCCGAGGTCGATGCGCTGCGCGCGTGGCGCGGCGTCGCCAACATGGGCACGCTGACCGGCGCGCCCAAGGTGCGCGCGATGCAGTTGATCCGCGCGCTCGAGCCGACGGCCCGCGGCTTCTACGGTGGTGCGGTCGGCTGGGTGCTGCAGGACGGCAGCATGGACACCGCGATCATCATCCGCAGCCTGCGGCACCAGGATGGCGTCTACCACGCGCGCGCCGGTGCCGGCGTGGTGTGGGCCAGCGACCCGGAGCGCGAGTTCCTGGAGACCGAGCAGAAGCTGCGCAGCGGCCGCGAGGCCGTGGCCGCGGCTGCCGGCGCCGAGGTGTCCGCATGACGGCGCTGCGCGTGCTGCTGGTCGACCACCACGACAGCTTCGCGTTCCTGCTGGCCGAGCAGTTCGCGGCCCGCGGCGCGCGGCTGTGCGTGATCCGCTGTCCGGATCGCGCGGCGACGCTTGCCGCCGCGGCCGGCAGGCATCGCGCGCAGCTGGTGGTGCTGTCGCCGGGGCCGGGCCATCCGGCAGCAGTGCGCGCGACCACGGCATGGTTGGCGGCGCGCCCCGGGCTGCCGGTGTTCGGGGTCTGCCTCGGCCACCAGGTGATCGCCCTGGCGGCGGGTGCGCAGGTGGTGCGCGCCGAGCGGCCGGTGCACGGCATGGCCAGCGTCGTCGAACTGCAGGACGACCCGCTGTTTCAGGGCCTGCCGCGCCGGCTGCCGGTCGCCCGCTACCACAGTCTGGTCGCGGTCGAGCCGCCCGGCTGCCTGCAGGTGCTCGCCCGCTGCGGTGCTGCCGATGGCGGCCACGTGATGGCGCTGCGCCATCGCCAGCTGCCGCAGATCGGTCTGCAGTTCCATCCCGAATCGGTGCTGACGCCGCACGGCGGCGTGCTGGTGGCCAACGTGCTCGCCTGGGCGGCGGCGGTCGCCGCCGGCGCACCGTCCACGACTGCGGTCGGAGAACCATGATGATCCCACGCCTGCTGCGACAACTCCTGGCCGGCGGCGACATCGCCGCCGCCGATCTCGAAGCCGTGCTGCACGAAGTGCTGCGCGGCGGCACCGACCCGGCCGCGCTCGGCGGTCTGCTGATCGCCCTGGCCGGGCGGCCGCTGGACGCGGCGGCGCTGGCCGCCGGCGCCCGGGTGCTGCGTGGCCACGGTGTGGCGATCCGGCCGCAGGTGCGGCCGCTGGTCGACACCTGCGGCACCGGCGGCGATGGCGCCGGCACGTTCAACGTGTCGACGGCGGCGGCGATGGTCGTGGCCGCGGCGGGCTGCGCCGTCGCCAAGCACGGCAACCGCGGCGTGTCGTCGGCGGTCGGCAGCGCCGACGTGCTCGAGGAGCTCGGCTGCGTGCTCGAACTGACGCCGGACGCGGCGTGCACCGCGCTCGATGCGACCGGCTTCGTGTTCCTGTTCGCGCCGTGCTTCCACCCGGCGATGCGGCACGTGGCACCGGTGCGCCGCGCGCTCGGCGTGCGCACGCTGTTCAACCTGCTCGGGCCGTTGGCCAACCCGGCCGCTGCCGAACGGCAGCTGCTCGGCGTCTACGATCCCGCGGCCACCGAGCCGATGGCGGTGGCGCTGCGCGAACTCGGCTGCCGCGCCGCGCTGGTCGTCCACTGCGATGGCATCGACGAACTCGGCCTGCATGCGCCGACGTTCGGTCACCGGCTGCACGCCGGCCTGGTCGAGCCGTTCCGCTGCGAGCCGGCGGACCTCGGTCTGCGCAGCGCACCGCTGGCCGAGCTGCGCGGCGGCGATCGCGCCCGCAATGCCGCGCTGTTGCGGCAGGCGCTGACCGGCAGCGGCGGCGCCTGCAGCGACGTGGTGGCGTTGAACGCCGCGGCGGCGCTGCAGGTGGCCGGCGCCGTCGCCGACCTGCGCGCCGGCCTGCTGCTGGCGCGCGAGCGCATGGCCAACGGCAGCGCGCTGCGGGTGCTCGATCGCTACCGCGCGACGTCGCGGCGGCTCGGCGCGCAGCAGGTGGGCGCATGAACGGGCTGCTGCAGCGCATCATCGCGGCGGCGCGGGTCCGCGCGGCAGCACTGGAGCTGCCCGCGGTCGGTCCGGCGCGGTCGCCGCGTGGCTTCGCCGCGGCCCTGCGCGGTCGCAGCCAGCTGCACGTGATCGCCGAGTTCAAGCGCAAGAGCCCCGCCGGCGGCAGCTTCGCGGCGGTCTCGGTGACCAGCGCCGTGCGCGCCTACGCCGCCGGCGGGGCGTCGGCGCTGTCGGTGCTCACCGAACCGCAATGGTTCGGCGGCAGCTTCGCCGACCTCGCGGCGGCGGCAGCGGCGACGTCGCTGCCGGTGCTGTGCAAGGACTTCGTCGTCGCCGCGACGCAGGTGCACGCCGCGGCGGCGGCGGGCGCGTCGGCGGTGCTGCTGATCGTGCGCTGCCTGCCCGGCGGCCAGCTCGGCGAACTGGTGGCCGCCGCCGGCGAAGCCGGGCTGGCGGTGCTGCTCGAGTGCCACGACGAGAGGCAGCTCGAGCGCGCGCTGTCGTTCGGCATCGCGGTGATCGGCATCAACAACCGCGACCTCGACAGCCTGCAGGTCGACCGCAGCGTCGTGCGACGGCTGCTGCCGCGCGTGCCCTTGGACCGCGTCGTGGTCGCCGAGTCCGGCTACGAGACGCCCGAGCAGCTGCGCGAACTGCGCGGCTGCTGCGATGCGGCGCTGGTCGGCACGGCGCTGCTGCGCGCGCGCGACCCGGCGGCATTCCTGTCGGCGGTGCAGCCATGACGCCGCGCATCAAGATCTGCGGCGTGCGCCGGCCGGCCGATGCGCTGCTGGCGGTGGAACTCGGCGCCAGCCACGTCGGCATCGTGCTGGCGAAGGATTCGCCACGGTGTGCGAGCCGCCGCGAGGCGCGCGAAGTACTGGCGACCGTCGGCTCTGCTGCGACCACGGTGCTGGTCCTGCGCGGTGGCACGGCCGAGTCGGTGGCGCAGGCGTGCATCGG
>Ga0209488_10000050_pt1 | contig 81480 bp, 56 predicted proteins | sample Rivendell_Oct201_8_FD_188349 | JGI IMG/M metagenome (GOLD analysis project Ga0209488, IMG submission 188349) | Vadose zone soil microbial communities from the Eel River Critical Zone Observatory, Northern California, USA -... | ecosystem: Environmental > Terrestrial > Soil > Vadose zone >...
GGCCCGTGTTCTACCGCGCAAGCTCGTACGCTCGCCAAGTCCGCAACCCTGACTCTCCCGGGTAGCATGGTCGAAGGCCCCCGCCAGCGCTTGTGTGCTCGCTCGGGCTGCGGACTCATGAGCGGACTCCTCGGAATCGTCCAAGTTGGACTGTTCCTCGTGGAGCCGCGCCGCTCGGACAGCCCGAGCGGGTTCACGCATCTGCGTGGTCAGCTTGAGTTCGTGATGGTGGGCAGGGCCGGAGTTGAACCGGCGACCCCAGCATTTTCAGTGCTGTGCTCTACCAACTGAGCTACCTACCCGACCAGGGCGACGGGTCGCGTCGCGAAGCGGCGGGACCATAGGGAAACCGCCTGGACTGATCAAGCAATCACCTTCCCCGCCACGCCGCGCACGTCACGCCAGCAGCGCCGCCCGCGCCTGCGCCACGTCGCGCGCGATCTGCGAGCGCAGCTCGCCGACGTTGGCGAACCGCCGCTCGGCGCGCAGCAGCCGGCAGAAGCACACCTCGAGCTCGCGCCCGTACAGTTCCCCCGACCAGTCCAGCAGATGCACTTCGAGCACCTGCGCATCATCGGCCGCGAACGTCGGCCGCAGACCGAGGTTGGCGACCCCGGGCAGCACGTTGCCGTCGAGGATCACCTCGACCGCGTACACCCCGCGCGGCGGCAGCACCGGCGTCTCCGCCACCACGTTCGCCGTCGGGAAGCCGAGCGTGCGGCCGCGCTGCTGGCCCTGTACCACCGGACCGAACACCGACGGGAAGCGGCCGAGATAGCGCTGCGCCTGCACCAGATCGCCGCGGGTGATCGCGTCACGGATCGCGGTCGACGACACCGGCTGACCATCGACGGTGAACGGCGCGCCTTCGCGGACCACGAAGCCGCGTTCGGCGCCGAGTTCACGGAAGCGCGCCGGAGTGCCTTCGCGGTCCTTGCCGAGCGCGGAGTCGTAGCCGAGCAACAGGCCGCGGCAGCGCAGGCTCTGCTGCAGCACGCGGTCGGCGAACTCGACCGCGGACAGCTGCCGCAGCTGCGGGTTGAACTCCAGCAGCACCAGCCGCTGCACGCCGGCGCGGCGCAGCAGGCGCAGGCGGTGGTTGACGCTGACCAGCAGCGGCGGCGCGGTGCCGCGCAGCACTTCGTCGGGATGGTTGGTGAAGGTGACCACGGTCGGCACGCTCTGCAGCGAGGAACTGAGCTCGAGCAGCTCGTGCAGCAGGCGCAGGTGGCCGAGGTGCACGCCGTCGAACACGCCGACGGCGACCACCGAATGCGCTTCGAGGGCGTCGCCGTACAGGGCCACGAGGTCGAGGGCGAACAGCGCTTGCAACCCTTCGATCAGCCGCATCGCGCTAGCTCGTGGCGCGGGCGAAGCGCTGTTCGAGTTCCGCGAGCTTCGGACGCACGCGCAGCTTGTCGGCCGGCGTCAGCCGGTCGGTGAACAGCACGCCGTCGAGATGATCCATCTCGTGCTGGATGATGCGCGCCAGCCAGTCTTCGGCCTGCAGCGTGCGTTCCTGGCCGGCGAGATCCTGGTAGGTGAGGCTGATCTTCACGCTGCGCTCGACCTCGGCGTGGATGTCGGGGAACGACAGGCAGCCCTCTTCACCGAACGCCCAGCCCTTGCGGCTGGTGATCACTGGGTTGACGAGCACCAGTTCGCCGGTCTTGTCGCTGGCATCGCCCTTCGGGTTCAGCACCAGCAGCTTGAGTTCGAGCGCCACCTGCGGGGCGGCCAGACCGACGCCGCCCTCCTCGTACATCGCCGCGAACATCTGCGCGGCGGTGTCGGCGAGCTCCTGGTCGAAGCGGGTGACCCGCTTGCCGCCGCGGCGGAGGATCGGATCCGGATAGACGACGACGCGCATGCAGTGGGTGGTGGCCGTTGCAGCTGCAACGGCACATCGCTACATTCCTCGCCCCTTTGCCCGGCGTCAAGCCTGCCGGGCCGGCGGTCCGGCATGGCCGCGACCGCGACCGCACATGGACCTGAGCAAGCATCTCGAGAACGCCGCCGAAGCCGTGAAGCGACGCAACTTCGCGTTCGCGGTCAAGGTCTACGCGCAGCTGCTGGCGATCCAGCCGGACAGCGGCGAAGCGCGCGCCGGCCTGCGCCAGGCGCTGTTCAAGAAGGCGGCGCAGAAGCCGCCGTCGCGGCTCGCCGCCATGCTCGGCGGCGGCATCTGGCTGCTGACCGGCAGCATCTGCCGGCTGTGCAAGCGCCACGCCGCCGCGGCGCGCGCCTACGAGCGCTACCTGGCGCTCGACCCGCTGCACGAGGGCGCCAACCTGGCGCTCGGCGATGCGCTGGTGCGCGCCGGCTACCGCAAATCGGCATTGGCGGTGTACCAGGGTTTCGCCGAGCAGCAGCCGCGCTGCCTGCCGGCCTGCCGCGCCGCCGGGGCGATGTTGTACGAACAGGGCCAGATGGCGCCGGCCCTGGCGATGTACGAGCAGGCGCTGAAGATCGATCCGCGCGACCAGGAGTCGCTGAAGGCGCGCAAGGACCTGGCGGCCGAAGGTGCGCTGCGCAGCACCGGCATCGACCAGGCCAAGAGTTCGCGCGAGCTGGCGCGCGACAAGGGTCAGGTGGCGCCGGCCGACCAGCGGCTGCACCTGAACGCCGAGGAGATCGGCAGCGAGCTCGAACGGCTCGAGGCGCAGTTGCAGCAGACGCCGGACGACCTGCCGCTGCTGCGGCGGGTGGCGAAGTTGCGCGAGTTGAAGAAGGACCTCGCCGGCGCACTCGACTGCCTCGAGCGGGCTTCGGCGAAGCAGCCCGGCGACGCCGAACTGCTGGACGCGACCGGCGACCTGCGCCTGCGGCTGCAGGAGCAGATGGTGCAGAAGGCGCTGGCGCGCGGCGACGACGCCGTGGCCGGCCGGGCCCGCAGTGCGCTGCACGAGGCGCGCGCCGCCGAGTACCAGCGCCGCAGCGGCCGCAATCCCGCCGACCTGGGCCTGCGCTTCGAGCTCGGTGCCGCGCTGCTCGACCTCGGCCAGACCGACCAGGCGATCGCCGAGCTGCAGCAGGCGGTCAAGGATCCGCGCAAGAAGGTCGAGGCGCAGTTCCTGCTCGGCCGCGCGTTCCAGAGCAAGCAGCTGCCGGAGCTGGCTCTCGGCCAGTACGAGAAGGCGCTGGCCGCGGCCGGCGCCGGGCCGCTGGCCAAGGAAGCGCTCTACCAGCTGGGTGCACTGTGCCGTGAACTCGGCAAGCGCGAGCAGGCGCTGCAGTATTTCTCGCGCATCATGGAGCAGGACATCGGCTTCAAGGATGTCGCGCAGCAGGTGGCGAAACTCAAAGCTTCTTGACCGAACCGTTCCAGGAAACCACGCATGGCCCACAGCAAGCAGGCGCGCAAGCGCATCAAGCAGAACGAGAAGAACCGGCTCGCCAACAAGGCGAAGATGACGGCGATGAAGAATGGCCTCAAGGCGTTGTTCGCCGCGGTCGCGGCCGGCGACAAGCCGGCGGCCACGCTGCTGCTGGCGCGCACCTGCAAGATCATCGACAAGGCGGCCAAGAAGGACGTCATCCACGACAACAACGCCGCGCGGCAGAAGAGCCGGGCGATGCGCGTGGTCGCGGCGATGAAGTGACCTGCTGCTGCGCGCGCCGGCGGTGACGGCAAAAACGCCTCGCCGCCCCGGCGCCGCGCGTCAGCGCTGCAGCAGCTGCAGCGCCGCCTGCGGCTGGGTGTTGGCCTGCGCCAGGATGGCGATCGCCGCCTGCTGCAGGATCTGGTTGCGGGTCAGCGCCGAAGTCTCGACCGCGACGTCGACGTCGCGGATGCGGCTCTCGGCGGCACTGAGGTTCTCGGCCTGGATCTGCAGGTTGTTGATCGTGCTGGTCAGACGGTTCTGCACTGCACCGAACTCACCGCGCACGCGGCTGACCTGGTTGATCGCGGTGTCGAGCGTGGTGATCGCCAGGCACGGGCTGCCGGCGCTGCCGATGTTGAGCACCGCCAGGCCGAGCGTCGACGCCAGCGTGTCCGAAGTGCTGAGCTGGATCGTGTCGACGCCGCTGGTGACGCCGGTGCCGACCTGGAAGGTCAACGTCGAACCGGTGCCGTCGAGCAGGTGCACGCCGTTGAACGTCGTCGACTGCGCGATGCGGTCGACTTCGTTGATCAGGTCGGTGAACTCCTGGTTGAGCGTCTCGCGGTCGGTCGAGCTGACCGTGCCGTTGGCGGCTTCGATCGACAGCTCGCGCATGCGGATCAGGATCGAGCTGACCTCGTTGAGCGCGCCTTCACCGGTCTGCGTCAACGAGATGCCGTCCTGCGCGTTCCGCACCGCCTGGTTGGTCGAGCGGATCTGCGCGCGGAAGCGTTCGGAGATCGCCAGGCCGGCAGCGTCGTCGGCCGCGGTCGAGATGCGCAGACCGGTCGACAGGCGGCGGTAGTTCGCCTGCAACTGCTGGGTGGTGCTGGCGAGCGAGCGCTGTGCGTTCAGCGACGCGATGTTCGAATTGACCCGGAGGCCCATCTAGTCACCTCGATTCCTTTGCCATTGGTGTTCCGCCGCACTTGCGTCGATCACCGTGCCCACACCATCGGCAGGCGCTTGAGTCCTACTTCAGGAATTCCAGCAGTTGGGCAGGCGCCGGCCGGCCGGCGATGGCATGGCGGCCACCACCAGCCCCGCCGGGCCCGCGGTCCCGGCAACGGCCGGGTGCGTCGCGGATGTCGACAACCGGCGAGACACATGGCGGTCGCCGGCACGGGCGGAGATGCTGCACGGCATGTTCGCGATGCTGCTGATCCTCGCCGCCGGCGCACCGCAGCAGCCGACCGCCGTGGCCGACGCCGTGGCACCGGTGCTGCGGCCGCTGCCGGCCACCGACGTGCACCTCGACGGCTGGTTCGGCGCCCGCGTGCTCGGCAACCGCAGCGGCTGGCTGCTGCATGCCGATCTGCCGAGCCGGCTCGAACCGTTCGTGCACCGGCCGGCCAGGCAGGCTTGGGCCGGCGAGCACCTGGGCAAGTGGCTCGCGGCCGCGGCGCTGGCCGCCGCCGATGCCGACGATGCGCAGCTGCAGCACCGCATGGACGATGCCGTCGCCGCGCTGCTGGCCACCCAGGAGGACGATGGCTACCTCGGGGCCTACCTGCCGGCGCAGCGGTTCCAGCTGCTGGACGGCGCCGACTGGGACGTCTGGACCATCAAGTACGTGCTGCTCGGCCTGCTCGCCTACCACCGCCAGAGCGGCGAACAAGCACCGCTGCTGGCGTGCCGCCGCGCCGCCGACCAGCTGCTGGCGACCTTCGGGCCCGGCAAGCGCAGCATCCTCGCCGCCGGCACGCACCTCGGCATGGCGGCGACCTCGGTGCTGGAGCCGATGGTGCAGCTGTGGCGCGCCACCGGCGAACGGCGCTACCTCGAGTTCGCGCGCTACCTGGTGCTGGCCTGGGACGAGCCGGGCGGCCCGGGCATCGCCAGCGCGCTGCGCCGGCACGGCAGCGTGGCGCGCACCGCCAACGGCAAGGCCTACGAGATGCTGTCGAACCTGGTCGGCCTGTGCGAACTGTACCGCGCCACCGGTGAAGCCGGGCTGCTGGCGCCGGTGCTGGCGGCGTTCGACGACGTGGTGCAGAACGAATTGCTGCCGAGTGGCAGCATGAGTTCGCACGAGCACTTCGTCGGCGGCGGCCGGCTGCCGTCGGCGCCCGGCGCCAACCTGGCCGAGACCTGCGTGACGGTGACCTGGCTGCAACTCGACGCGCAGCTGCTGCAGATCACCGGCGAGCAGCGATTCGGCGCCGAAATCGAGCGTTCGGCCAGCAACCACCTGCTGGCGGCGCAGCAGCCCGACGGCAGCGCCTTCTGCTACTACACCGCGCTGTCGGGCAGGAAACCGTACGACCGCGGCATCACCTGCTGTTCGTCGAGCGGGCCGCGCGGGCTCGCCATGCTGCCGCAGCAGGCAGTGTTCACCAGCGGTGCTGCCGAGCTGGCGGTCAACCTGCTGGCGGCGGCGCACGGTAGCGCGGTGCTCGATGGACACCGCGTCAGCTTCGCCGTGCGCAGCGAGCTGCCGCGGCACGGCCTGCTGCGGCTCGAGTTCGGCGGCGAGCTGCCGGCGACCTTCGCGCTGCGCCTCCGCCTGTCCGACTGGGCGCTACCGGCGACGCTGCGCTGCGGCGGCGAACAGCGGACGGTGACTGCCGCCGGCTGGTGCACGATTCCTGCGCGCGCCTGGTCGCCGGGCGAGTCGCTGCAGCTTCTGGTGCGCTGCGGCCCGACCGTGGTCGCCGATGCGCACGATCCGGACCGGCTGGCCTTGCAGTGGGGGCCGTGCCTGCTGGCGTTGCCGCTGGCACCCGACCTGCGCACGGCCGAGCGCGTGAGCCTGCGCGCGCCGAACGGCAAGCTGCTCGGCGGCGATGCCGTCAAGATCGCGGTGGAGCTCGATCGCGACGGCAGCAGCGAGGTGGTCACCATGGTGCCGTTCGCCGACGCCGGCGCCGACGGCATGCCGTTCCGGGTCTGGTTGGCGAACGCGGCGATCCCGGTGGCGCGCGTGCGCGCCAGCGCGCAGAGTCGCAACGGCAACGTCGACGGCTCGATCCGGGACGGCGACCGCGACAGCTTCACCGTCACCTGGGACGGCAAGGCGGCGGCCGAGGACTGGTACGAGTTGCAGCTGCCGGCGCCGGTCGCGCTGCAGCGGCTGTCGTACGCGCACGGCCACTGCTTCCACGACGGCGGCTGGTTCGACGCCAGCAAGGGCAAGCCGAAGCTGCAGGTGCAGGACCGCGCTGGCGCCGCCTGGCGTACGGTCGGTGCACTGCGCAACTACCCGAACACCACCGCGACCGACCACCGCGGCCTGCGCGATGGCGACGTGTTCGTGCTGGAACTGCCAGAGCCGGTGACGGCGGTCGCGGTACGCGTGGTCGGCGTGCCGGCGTGCGGCGACGCACCGCAGCAGGCGTTCAGCTCGTGCGCCGAGTTGCAGGCGCTGCAACGGTGATCGCGAGCCAGGGCCCATCGCGAGCCAGGGCCCATGGCCCGGTGCTCAGCGGCGCTGGTAGCGGTAGCCGGCCTCGAGCGTCAACACCAGCATCGCCGTCGAGTAGATGCGGCCACCGTCCTCGGCCCAGACGCCGAGCGGATCCCACGACCCCCTGGCGTTGCCGTCCTGGCGCTGGTTCTTGACCACCGCGTCGGCGAGCTTCTTCTGCCATTCGCTCCAGTGGCGGCCGCCCAGCTGGTAGAGCGCCGAGCTGGCGTAGTACCAGTAGTACTCGTCGATGCTGCGGCGGTCCCACACCGGCGGTCGCGCCAGCAGCAGGTCGGCCGAGCGTTCGAGGCTCTTCTGCTCCTTGGTCTCGGGCGCGAGGAAGAACCGGCAGAACAGCGCCTCCGCGGTCATCGCCTCGCCGCGATCGACCGGGAACGACGTCTCGTGTTCACCGGCCCGGCGCGAACTCGGCTCGCCCTTCTGCCGGTAGCCGGCGCGGCCGTGCTCGTCGGTCACCTGGTCGAGCCAGTCGCTGCAGCAGCGCAGCGCCTGCGGGTCGACCTGCAGGCCGAACGACCGGCCGGAGCTGTAGCACAGGATGCACCAGCCGGTGATCGAGGTGTCGTTGTCGCCGTCGCGCGGTTGGTAGCGCCACACCGCGCCGGGATTGCGGTGCCGTTCGAGGTAGTCGATGCCGCGCTGCGCCGGCCGGCGCAGCGTCGCATAGCCGGACAGGCCATAGGCCTCGCACATCGCGTAGGCGGCGATCGCGTGGTCGTAGACGAAGTCGTGCGCGGTGTTGCTGCCGAACAGGCCGTTGTCCTGCTGCTGGCTCCACAGCCACTTGACGCCCTGCTTGACCTGCTGCCGGTACGGCCCCGACTGCATGCGCGAGCCGTCGCCGAGGAACGCCAGCAGCGCCAGGCCGGTGATGCCGACATCGTGCAGCGCGTTGCCGGGGCCGGTGCACGGCGCGCCATCGCGGTCGTGCTTCATGAACTCGTTGCCGTCCCAACGGCCGTCGTCGTCCTGGTGCCGCCGCAGCCAGTCGAGGCCGAGTTCGATCGCGTGGAAGCTGCCGCGGTCGCTGGCACTGGCGCCGGCGACGGTGCGACCGCTGCTGCGTCCGGCATAGCGGCCGCTGATCGTGCCGCCGAGATCGATCGTCGTGGTCCACTGCCGCGCCACCGCCCGCGGTTCAGCCGCGGCCGGCAGCTCCGGCTCCGGCTGGCGCAGGTCGGCGGTGGCCGCGAGGCTGCCGGCGTCGAGGCCCGGCATCGCCAGGGCCGGGCCCGCCGGCGGCAGCAGGTCGGTCTGCGCCGCTTCCGGCACCGCGTCGAGCGGAGTCACTTCCACCGGCGCCGCCGCGGCCTCTGCCGCATACTGGATGCGGACGCTCAGCTGGTCCTGCTTCTGCTGTTCGCCCGGCAGCAGCAACAGTCCGCCGATGGCGACCGCATGGATGCCGGCGGACAACAACAGCCACGGCGCGAGCAGCACGGCCGACCAGCGCCGGGTCGACGCCATCGGCAACGCAAGAGCTGCCTGCTGCAATGGCTGGCTTGGGTGCTGGGCCACGACTACCTGGGGCTGCCGGTGCGGCGCCGATCGTGGCGCCCCGGCCGGAACGAGGTGATGCGGCGGAGAAACGGCTTCCGGTCACCGCCGGTTCAATCGCCGCTCGCGGCAACGTTACGCCCGTTCGCCCGACCGTGCAGCAGCAACCCGTGCTGCCGCAAGCCGATCACGGTTTCTCGCACCGGGCTCAGCGCAGTTCGTCCTGGGTCCAGACGTAGGTGCGAGCGCGCGCGCGCCGCAGCGCCTGGTCGCGCAGGAAGGCCTCGACCAGACGTTCCAGCTGCACCCGCAGATTGGCCTGCACCTCGGCGTCGTCGAACGCGCCGTTCCTGCCGTCCTGGTGCTCGATCACCTTCAGCACCCACAGGTTGGACTCCCTGGCGATCGGTTCCGACACCGTGCCGGCCGGGTTCTGCAGCGCGAAGTCGATCATGAACTCCTGCAGGCTGCCGTTCTTGCGGCTGTCCTCGGTGACGCTGTTCAGTTCGCGCAGCTCCGGCGCGATGCCCTTGTGCATCGTCGCCAGTTCCTTGGCGGTCAGCTCGCGTTCGCGCCACTGCTCTGCCGCCGCCTTGGCGCGCACCATCACCGCCTCGGCATCGCTGCCGGGCGAGAATGCCACGGCCGCGAGGCGCGACTGCGGGCCATAGACGTACAGATGCCGGTTCTTGCGGTAGTAGTCGCGCATCATCCGCGGGGTGATGAACAGGTTGCGCTGGAACTGCAGCCGCCCGAGCACCGCCAGTTGCTCGGCCAGCTTCGCACTCTCGTCCAGCCGCACGTCGCGTTCGAAGGATTCCCAGGTCTGGTGGCTCTGCATCAGTTCCTTGCTGAGGCGTGGCAGGCTGCCGAGCGTGCGCTCCTGCTCGGTCACCACTTCCTCGACGCGCTGACGGATGGCCTGCTCGACCTGCGCCGGAGGCAAGATGCCGAGCGTCTTCGCCCCCTGTGCCATCTCCTGGGTGTCGATCAGACGGCGCAACCAGCCGCTGCGGATGAATGCCATCTGTTCCCGGCTCGCCGGTTTGCCCTGTCGCTGTTCCAGCGAGCGGACCTCGCCGGCGGCGGCGCCGTCGACCTTGCTGTTCAGGATCGCCGCGTCGCCGACGGTGGCGACCACGCCGTCGATCGTCACCTGCTCGGGGCGGACCAGCGCCGGGTCGGCGGGCTTGGTGGTGGTGGCGCCGTTCTGCGCCGGTGCGATGAAGGAGAGCAGCAGCAGAGCAGGTGCGAGCAGGAACCGGCGCATCGACCGCGGATCATCGTCGGCGGTGCCATGGCGCGCAAGAACGGCACGGGCGGGCCGCGTCCATGCCAGCGCGCGCGTCACCGCCGCGGTGATCGGACCGCCTGCTTGATCGGCCCGGCCGCGCGCGCCGGCGCCCGCCCGGCCAGGGCGTCGAGCAGCAGCGCCAGCACGTCTTCGGCCTGGTAGCGCCGCCCGCGCCCGCGCGGCGGCAACAGCAGGTGGGTCTTGCCGGCTTCGACCGGCCGCACCGCGGCGAAGCAGTCGAGCCAGGCGCCGCCGAGCGGCTGCGCCGGCGGATGCCGCACCACCAGCCGGTCCTGCTCGACCCACTGCACCGACAGCACGCCGAGCCCGGTCAGCGCGTGCTTGAGCCGGAACGTGCGCAGCAGGTTGTGCACCGGCTGCGGCAGCTTGCCGAAGCGGTCGGCGAGCTCGCGTTCGAGTTCCGCCAGCTTGTCGTCGTCGAACGCGCCGTCCATCTCGCGCAGCAGTTCGAGCCGCTGCTTCTGGTCGGCGAGGAACTGCTCGGGCAGGAACGCGCGCAGCCGCAGATCGACGTCGACCTCGAGCACGTCGGCGTGCAGCGGCCGCGCCTCCTTCTTCGCCTGCACCGCCTGGTGCAGCAGCTGGCAGTACATCTCGTAGCCGACGGCGGCGATGTGGCCCGACTGCTCGGGCCCGAGCAGGTTGCCGGCGCCGCGGATCTCGAGGTCCTTCATCGCGATCGCGAAGCCGGCGCCGAGCTGCGAGAACTCCTCGAGCGCCTTGAGCCGCTTCTTGCCCTCCTCGCTCGGCGGCGCAGAGCGGTCGAGCAGCAGATGGCAGAACGCCTGCTGGTCGGCGCGGCCGACGCGGCCGCGCAGCTGGTGCAGCTCGGCCAGCCCGAACTGGTCGGCGCGGTCGATCAGGATGGTGTTGGCTCTGGGCAGGTCGAGCCCGTTCTCGACGATCGTGGTGCTGACCAGCACGTCGAACTCGCCGCGCACGAACGCGCGCACCGTGCGTTCGATCTCCGGCTCGCGCATCTGGCCGTGGCCGATCGCGATCCGCGCCGCCGGCACCAGCCGGCGCAGCCGCTGCGCCAGCGGCAGCAGTTCGGGGATGCGGTTGTGCAGCACGAACACCTGGCCGCCGCGCGACAGTTCGCGCTGCAGCGCCTCCTGCAGCACCAGGTCGTCGCGGAACTGCACGCGGGTCTCGACTTCCTGCCGGCCCGGCGGTGCCACGTTGAGCGTGCTGATGCTGCGGATGCCGAGCAGCGAGGCGTGCAGCGTGCGCGGGATCGGCGTGGCGCTGAGCGTCAGCACGTCGACGCCGGCGCGGCGCTGCTTGATGCGCTCCTTCTGACGCACGCCGAAGCGCTGCTCTTCGTCGACGATCAGCAGGCCGAGGTCATGGAACTCGATGGTGTCGGCGAGCAGCTGGTGCGTGCCGACCAGGATGTCGACCTTGCCGCGCAGCAGGTCCTGCTGCACCTGCTTGCGTTCGGCGGCCGGGCGGTAGCGCGACAGCATCTCGGTGCGCAGGCCGAACGGCGTGCAGCGCGCGGCGAACACGCGCGCGTGCTGCTCGGCGAGGATCGTGGTCGGCACCAGCACCGCGACCTGGCGGCCGCTGGCGGCGACGCGGAACGCGGCGCGCAGCGCCAGCTCGGTCTTGCCGAAGCCGACGTCGCCGCACAACAGGCGATCCATCGGCACCTGCTGTTCGAGGTCGCCGCGGATCTCGGCCCAGGCGGTCGCCTGGTCCTGGGTGTCGTGGAACGGGAACGCGTCGAGGAAGTCGGGCTCCAGCGCGAACGCGAGGTACGGTGGCCGCTGCCGCGCGGCGCGTGCGGCCTGCACTTCCAGCAGGTCGGCCGCCATGTCGAACAGTGCCTCCTGCACCTGCTCCTTGCGCCGCTGGAAGCCCTTGCCGCCGAGCTTGTCGAGCGGCGCCTTGCCGCCGCTGCCGACGTACTTCTGCACCAGGTGGATCTTGGAGGCCGGCACCAGCAGCTTGACCTCGTCCTGGAAGCACAGGCGCAGGTGCTCTTCGCTGCCATCGCCGCGCTGCACCAGCTCGGTGCCTTCGAAGCGGGCGATGCCGTGCACCGCGTGCACCACGAGGTCGCCGGGGCCGAGTTCGAAGAAGCTCTGGATCGCGCGGCTCGGCAGCACCGGCCGCGCGCGCAGGCGCGGGCTCTGCGGCACACCGGCGAACTCGACGTTCGACAGCACGGTGATCGCGAGCTCGGGCAGGCGGAAGCCGCGGCTGATCGCGCCGGTCAGCAGCGCCACCTGTTCGCCGGCGAGGTCGACCTGCTTGTGGGCGAAGATCTCCTGCAGCCGCAGGCGCTCGTCATCGCTGCGGCAGTACAGCAGCACGCGACCGCGCACGCCGCGGATCGAGCGCAGGCGCTGGGCGGGGTCGGCCTCGCCGGAGCCCGGGGCGCTGCCGGCCGACATGATCTTGTAGTCGAGATCGTGGCTCGGCAGCGACGACAGCTCGAGCCGCGCGGCCGGCGCCAGCGTGTCGTGCAGCGCCGCCAGCGCGTGCGCCAGATCCTTGGCGAACGTGGTCAACAGGGCGCTGCGTTGCTCGAGCCGCAGCGGTTCGTAGGCGATCACCAGCAGTTGCTGCGGATCGAGGTGCTTCAGCACCGGGCCGCTGTCGGTCAGGTCGCCGGCCAGCAGCAGCAGCGGCAGCTCGCGGTACACCGCCAGCGTCCGCTGCGTCGCCGGATCGAAGGTGCGGATCGACTCCAGCAGCCGGTCGAAGAACTCGAGTCGCACCGCGGCGTCGGCGCCGAGCGGGAACACGTCGACCACGAAGCCGCGGGCGCTGATCTCGCCCGGCGCCAGCACCAGCGGCACCGCCCGCAGGCCGGCCGCAGCGGCCTGCTGCAACAGCAGCTCGCGGTCGCACGGTTCGCCGGCCCGCAGCTCGAGTCGGCCCTGGCCCAGGGTCTTCGGCAGCGGTGCCGGCTGCAGCAGGGCTTCGATGCCCGCCAGCAGCGGCGCGCCATCGTCGCGGTGTTGCAGCAGCGCGCGGCTGCGTTCGCTGCGGCTCTGCGGCTCGGGCAGGCCGAGGTCGTCGGTCTCCTGCCGCGGCAACACGTGGGCGCTGCCGCCGAAGCTCAGCAGGTCGGCGCGCAGCTGCAGGCTGTCGAGGTCGTCGGCGGTCGACACCAGCAGCTGGCCGCGCCAGTGCTGCTGCAGCACCGCCAGCAACAGGCCGGCGCTGCCGCCCCACAGGCCGCCGACCTTGCGCGGCACTCCGGGGCGCAGGTTGGCCAGGATCCGCTCGGTCATCGGCAGCGCGCGGAATGCGGCCAGCAGCGCAGCGGTGGCTGCGTTCATGCCGGGCCAAGGCCGTCGGCGCGCTCGCCGCCGGTGACCAGTCGATACAGCGCCTCGGCCGCCTGCTTCTCCGCCGCGCGCTTGTTGCGGCCGCGGCCCTCGGCGTAGCGACCGTCGTGCAGGCGCGCGGCGATGCGGAACTCCTGTTCGTGCTGCAGGCCGATGGTCTCCAGCAGCTCGTACTTCGGCTGGCCGAGGCGGTGGTGCTGGCAGAAGTGCAGCAGCCGGGTCTTGGCGTCGGCCGCGCCCGGCTGCACGACCTCGACCCGCTGCGCCATGATGTGCTTGTTGACGAACTTGCGCGCCGCGCGCACGCCGCCGTCCTGGTAGATGGCGCCGAGCACGGCCTCGACCAGGTCGGCGAGGATGCGTTCGCTGTCCAGCTCGTTGTCCTTGAGACCCTTGCCGACCTCGAGGTGTCGCACGAGGTCGAGCTGGCGCGCGACCGCCGCCAGCGGCCGCCGGCTGACCAGCGTGGCGCGCGTTTCGGTCAGCCGACCTTCGGGAATCTCCGGCGCCATCGCGAACAGTTCGTCGGCGACGGCGAAGTTGAGGAACGCGTCGCCGAGGAACTCCAGCCGCTCGTAGTTCGGCCGGCCCTCGTTGCCGGTGCTGGCATGGGTCAGCGCGCGGTCGAGGATCCCCAGGTCCTCGAACACGTGGCCCAGATCCTTCTGCAGCGCGCGCAGCAGGCGGCGCCGGGCGTCTCGTGGGGCCTGGGAGCGGTCGTTCATGGCAGGGGCAGCGCGGCCGCCGGCGCAGCGCGCGCTGCGACCGGCCGACGGCCTGCGGCGGCAGGGAGGCGAGGGATGGTCGGCAAAAGGTAGTCGGTGCGCGCGGCCCTGGCTACCGGAGACCGCGGCATGTGCGCCCGGTCCGTGGCCCTAGTCCGCGGCCTGCTCGCGCCCGGACCGGCCCGGTTCTTTGGCCGCCTTCGCGGAACTGCGCAGCCGCTTGGTCCGGGCCCGCTGCTCGCTGCGGTGGCCGCGGCGGTCTTCACGCCCGAACTGCCGCTGCTTGGTCGCGCTGGCGAACACCTGGCTCCACTTGCCGTTCTTGAACACGATCTGGTAGCCGCCGGCAAGGATCTGGAACGGTCGCTTCACCTTGCCGAGGTGGTCGAAGCGGACCGAGCCAGGGCGATGGAAGGTCTCGAAGAACGCCGGGTGGACGAAGTCGCTCATCTCCACGCCCTGGACCTCGAAGCTCAGCGCCTCGACCGGGTCGGCGCTCTCGTACGCGTACATGACCTTGGGGTCGGGGCCGGTGGTCATCATGTTGATCGCCGGGTCGACCAGCATCTCGACCAGTTCGTGCGACGCCGACACGCTGACCAGGTCGCCGTTCTGCAGCGTCGTGCGCACGAACACCTTCGACTGCGGCAACCCGTCGGGCGTGAGGTCGTGGTAGGCGAGGGCTCCCGGCTGGTCGGCATCGTCGAGGAAGACGATCGCCCAGGCACCCTTCTGGAAGCCGTGCGACTTGACCAGGTTGGCGGGCGTGCCCCACACCGGGGCAACGTGCTGGTCGATGTAGGTCTGCATCGCCGCGATCAGCAGATCGAAGTCGACGCCGAGCGGCATGGTCGCGCGGTTGAAGCAGGCGATCCGGGGCACGCTGCCCTGGTTGAACGCGGCCAGCACAGGTCTTTCTGACGTCATGGTTCCTCCTCGGAGACCGGTTGGGACCCGGCAAGATGCCGTGCGCACCGATTGCGCCGACGACAGCGCCGCCGCGACCCCGATTGCGGGGGCGTGGCGACACCTGGCCGCCGATCGAACAGGGCATCTGCCACGGTCGTGGTGTCTCCTTCAGACCGGCGCGACGATAGCGACCGGGTGGTCGGCTTGCAAAGGTCGGCGCCGTCGGCCCTGCCGCACCGGGAATCGAGCGCGCCGCGAGGCGTGGCCGGTTTGTTGCATCGCCGCCGCCCGCAGGGCGCCGGACCGGTCTCCCGTGTCAGCCAGGGCGCGCTGCGGTAGCCTCGCGACCCCGCTCACAGCCACGTCCCCTTGCGGATCATCGTCAAGTTCACGGCCACGCTGCTGATCGGCACCTGTGGCATCCTCACCTGCAGCGCGGTCTACGCCTGGAACCGCGAGATGTCGTTCTTCGAACACGACATGCGGCTCGACCACATGGTGGTCGGCGACGCGGTGGTGGCGATGGTGCGCAAGACCTGGGCCGAACAGGGCAAGGAAGCGGCGATGCGCGTGCCGCACGCGATCGACCAGGGCAAGCGCCATCTGTCGCTGACCTGGATCGACGGCGACAGCAACCCGGATCCATGGGCGGCGCTGCCGGCCACGGTGCGCGCGGGGTTGCAGACCGGCACGGTGACCGAGACCCGCGACGCCGTCTGGCAGCACAGCTTCGTGCCGATCCGCGGACCCGCCGGCGAGCTGGCGGCGCTGGAGATCCGCGAGCCGCTGGCGGAGGAACAGGAGTTCGGGCGCGGGTCGCTGCTGCAGCAGGTGGTCGCCGCGGCAGCGGTGGTGGCGCTGTGCACGCTGCTGACCGCGGTGCTCGGTTGGCTGTGGCTCGGACGCCCGATCCAGAGCCTGTGCGACGGCGCGCGCCGCATCGGCCGCGGTGACCTCGGCGGCAGCGTCGAGATCGCCGGCAACAACGAACTGTCGCTGCTCGCCGGCGAGATGAACGCGATGTGCCGCGATCTCGCCCGGGCGCACGACCGGCTGGCGAGCGAGATGGATCGGCGCATGACCGTGCTCGAACAGTTGCGGCACGCCGATCGGCTCGCCACCGTCGGCAAGCTCGCCTCCGGCATCGCCCACGAACTCGGCACGCCGCTGAACGTGGTCTGGGCCTATGCGAACATGATCGCGCGCGGCGAAGTGACCGGGCAGGAGGTGGTCGACGGGGCGAAGACGATCGCCGACCAGTCCGCGTACATGACCGCGATCATCCGCCAGCTGCTCGATTTCGCGCGGCCACGCACGGCCGTCCGTTCGCCGACCGATCTGGTCGGTCTGGCGCGCCAGACGTTGAGCTTTCTCGAGACGATGGCGCAGAAGCGCTCGGTCCGGCTCGGCCTTCACGGCAGCGGCGAGGCGCTGGCCGAGATCGACGGCGTGCAGGTGCAGCAGGTGCTGACCAACCTGGTGGTCAACGCGATCCAGGCCCTGCCGGCGGGGGGGCAGATCGACGTGGTCGTGAGCCAGCGGCAGGTGCAGGCGCCGCCCGAGCGCGGCGGCGGCGACGGCGTCTGGCAGTGCATCGAGGTTCGCGACAACGGCGTCGGCATCCAGAGGGAGCACCTGCCCCACCTGTTCGAGCCGTTCTTCACCACCAAGGGGGTCGGCGAGGGCACCGGGCTCGGGCTGTCGGTGTCGCGCGGGATCGTGATGGAGAACGGCGGTTGGATCGCCGTCGACAGCACGCCGGGCCAGGGTGCTTGCTTCGCGGTGTTCCTGCCGGGGGTCGACCATGGCTGAGCCCGCGCGCGGCCGGGTGCTGGTGGTCGAAGACGACCAGGCGATGCGGCAGACGATCGAGGTCGGGCTGCAGCGGCGGCGGTTCGAGACGGCGAGCAGCGCCGACGCCGACCACGGGCTCGAGACCCTGCGCACCGGCGAGTTCGAGGCCGTGGTCACCGACCTCAACCTGCGCGGCATGGGCGGCATCGAACTGTGTGCGCGCGTGCAGTCCTGCCGGCCCGACGTGCCGGTGGTCGTGATCACCGCGTTCGGCAGTCTCGACACCGCGATCCAGGCGATCCGCGCCGGCGCCTACGACTTCCTGACCAAGCCGTTCGAACTGGAGGCGCTGGCGCTGGTGCTCGACCGCGCGATCGGCTACCGCTCGCTGCGCGCGGAGGTCAAGCGCCTGCGCGAGCAGATCGGCCGCAGCGCGCCGCCGGGCCGGCTGCTCGGCGACAGCAAGGTGATGCGGGTGCTCGGTGAGCTGATCGCCCGCGTCGGCCCGACCGATGCCGGCGTGTTGATCACCGGCGAGACCGGCACCGGCAAGGAACTGGTCGCCAGGGCGCTGCACGAGCTCGGTCCGCGCGCCGGCGGCCCGTTCATCGCCGTCAACTGCGCGGCGATCCCCGAGGCCCTGCTCGAGAGCGAACTGTTCGGCCACGTGCGCGGCGCCTTCACCGACGCCCACTCGGAGCGCCTCGGCCTGTTCCAGCAGGCGCAGCGCGGCACCTTGTTCCTCGACGAGATCGGCGACCTCGACGCCAACATGCAGCCGAAGCTGCTGCGCGTGTTGCAGGACAAGCAGGTGCGTCCGGTCGGCAGCGACGCGCAGGTGCCGATCGACGTGCGCGTGCTGGCGGCAACGCACCGCGATCTCGAGACCGCCGTCGACGAGGGCCGCTTCCGGTAGGATCTGTACTACCGCATCAACGTCGTACAGATCGAAGTGCCGCCACTGCGCGCGCGCGGCAACGACATCCTGCTGCTGGCGCAGCATTCGCTGTGCGCCGCGGCCGCGCGCACCAGCAAGCAGGTGACCGGCATCACGCCCGGGGCTGCCAGGAAGCTGCTGGCGTATCCGTGGCCCGGCAACGTGCGCGAGCTCGAGAACGCGATCGAGCGGGCGGTCGCGCTGACGACCTACGAGCAGATCACGGCCGCGGACCTGCCGCAGAAGGTGCAGGGGTTCGCGCCGGCCGACGTCATCGTCGCCGGGATCGATCCGGCCGAACTGGTGCCGCTCGAAGAGGTCGAACGCCGCTACATCCTGCGCGTGCTCGAGGCGGCCGGCGGCAGCCGCACGCTGGCAGCGAAGATCCTCGGGCTCGATCGCAAGACCCTCTACCGCAAGCTGCAGCAGTACCGGGCGCCGTAGCCGCGCGCTGGGGCAGAATGCACCGCCAGCGGGCGCGATGCCCCAGCAAGGTCCGCGAGGTCCGCGCCACGGACGAGCCCGGCGCGGGCGGCAACCGCAGCGCCGCCGCGGGATCCGCCGGCGGCGGTGATCGACGGGTGCAGCGCGGCACGGGACGTGCTCTGGTGCGCGACCAGCACCGACGATGACCCAAGACTCGCGCAACCATGAGTCCGGCTCGCGGTCGCGCCCATTCTCCGAGCCGGTCCGCCGCGAAGTCTGTGCGCAGAGCGAGAAGAGGGTATGAACACCAGCACGCTCTGCGGCGGACCGGCCTTTTCCCCCGCCGGCAATGGCAGCGCGCGGCTGCCGGCCTTGCTGCTGATCGCGCTGGCGGCGTGCCAGGCGGCGCCGGCGGATCCGGCGGCCGAGGCCGCCATCGGCAAGGCGACCGGCATCACCGATGCGGTGCTGTTCCGGCAGCAGGGCGGGCCGCTCGACGAGCCGGCAGCGGCCACGGAGCGACTGACGCTGGCCGCGGCCGCGCGTTCGGCGATCACGACCGATCCGTCGCTGCAGGCGGCGCTCGCGCGCGTGCGCATCGCCCTGGCCGATGCGGACCAGGCGCGGCTGCTGCCCAATCCGATCCTCGACCTGGCGCTGCGCTTCGGCCAGGGCAAGCCGAAGATCGACGCCACGTTGAGCGCGGGCATCGTGCAGCTGCTGCAGCGCCCGCGCCGCACCCGGGCGGCGGACCAGCGGCTGCGGCAGGCGGCGGCCGACGCGGTCACCGCGGCGCTCGACGTGCTGGCCGAGGTGCAGGGCACCTACGCCGCTGCCCAGGCGAGCGACCAGTTGCTGCCGCTGTTGACCAACCGGCTGTTTCTGCTCGGGCAGCTGGTCGAGCTCGCCCGGCTGCGCGCCCGGAGCGGCGAAGGCGCTGCGGCCGACGTGATCACGCTCGACGCCCAGCGCGTCGAACTCGAAGTCGAAGTCGCTGCCGCGCACCTGGAGCAGCGCGACAACCGGTTGCATCTCGCGCGGCTGGTCGGCGAGCCGTCGGCGGCAGCGGTCTGGCCGCTGGAACCGTGGCAGGCACCGCCGGCGGTCGCCGACCGCGACGAGTCGGGTTGCATCCAGAGCGGCCTCGCGCGCCGGCCCGAAGTGCAGTCGGCGGTCTGGCAGCTGGCCGCGCTCGACGACGATCCGGCGCTGTCGCCGCTGTCGCCGTTGCTCGACGCCAGCCTCGGTGCCGCGGCCCAGCGCGATGGCGACTGGACGGTCGGGCCGGCGCTGTCGTCGCCGCTGCCGTTGTTCGACACCGGGGCGGCGCAACGCGCGCGCGTCACCGCCGCGCAGATCGAGGCGCGGCACGACCTGACCGCCGTGCGGCGCAAGGTGGTCGAAGAAGTGCGTCTCGCTTGGCAGGCGCTGGCCGACAACCTGACCAACCTCGCGCGCGTACAGCAGCAGCTGGTGCCGCTGCAGCAGCAGCGCCGTGAGGTGGCCGAGTTCTCGTACCGCGCCGGCCAGACCGACGTCACCGCGCTGCTGCTCGCCGAACAGGACCTGCGGCAGGCGCAGGTCAAGGCGATCGAGACCGAGCGGCAGACCACGCTGGCGATGGTCCGCCTGCAGCGCGCGGTCGGCGGCCCCGGTGCGTTCGCCGCCGGCGCGCCGGAATCCGCGGCCGAACCCGTGCGCCGCAACGACTGAAACTTCACCGATGCATCCTCTTCATCTGTCATGGTCGTGCGCCATCGCCGGTCTGCTCGCCGGCTGCCATCGCGTGCCGGCTGCCGAAGCTGTGGACGCGGCCCAGGCGTACGGCGAAGACGTCGTGCTGCCGCCGAGCAGCCCGCAGCTCGGGTCGCTCGCCGTCGAAGCGGCCGAGGAATGCGACAACCCGCCGCTGCACCTGAACGGCCGGCTGGTCTGGGACGACGGCGTCACGGTGCGCGTGTTCACGCCGTTCGCCGGGCGCGTGGCGAAGATCGCTGCCGACCTCGGCGAGACCGTGTACTGCGGCCAGTCGCTGGCCACGATCACCTCGCCCGACTTCGGCCAGGCGCAGGCCAATGCCAGGAAGGCGACCACCGACCTGCAGCAGGCCGAGCGCACGGTGGCGCGCATGCGCGAGCTGTCGGCCCACGGCGCCGTGCCGCAGAAGGACCTGCAGGCCGCCGAAGCCGATCTGCTGCGCGCGCAGTCCGAGCGGCAGCGCACGGCGATGCAGCTCGCCAACTACGGCGGCAGCAGCGACATGATCGACCAGGCATTCCTGCTGCGGGCGCCGATCGGCGGCGTGCTGGTGGAGAAGAACATCAACCCGGGCCAGGAGGTGCGGGCCGACCAGATGCTGGCCAACGTGCCGCAGCTCGCCGCACCGCTGTTCCTGATCAGCGATCCGCAGCGGTTGTGGGTGCAGATCGATGCCAGCGAGACCGATCTGCCGCAGCTCGCGCCCGGCCAGACGTTGCAGGTGCACACGCGCGCCTATCCGGGCGAGTCGTTCGCCGGTGAACTCGAGGTCATCGCCGACTGCGTCGATCCGGTCACCCACATGGTGCGGGTCCGCGGCCGGGTCGACAACCAGAGTCGCCTGCTGAAGGCCGAGATGTTCGTGCTGGTCGATCTGGCGAACCACGGGGCGAGAAGCATCCACGTCGCCAGCAGGGCGGTGTTTCTGAAGGGCGAACGGCACTACCTGTTCGTCGAACAACTGCCCGGCAGGTTCCGCCGGCAGGAGGTCCGCGTCGGCCGCGAGCAGCAGGGCAAGGTGGTCGTGGTCGACGGGCTGCGGCCCGGCGATCGCGTGGTCACCAACGGCTGCCTGCTGCTCGAGCAGGTGTTCCAGGCCAAGGGCTGATCGCGCGATGATCCAGCGCATCGTCGCGTTCGCCCTGCACCAGCCGCTGTCCTTCCTGCTGATGGCAGCGCTGTTCGTCGGCGGCGGCATCGTCGCGTTCGGGACGCTGCCGATCGAGGCGTTCCCCGACGTCTCCGACACCCAGGTCAACGTCATCGCGCTGTACCCGGGGCGCGCGCCGGAGGAGGTCGAAAAGCAGGTCACGATCCCGCTCGAGGTGGCGCTCAACGGTCTGTCGCACCAGATCCGGCTGTTCTCGCACACGCAGTTCGGGTTGTCGTTCCTGATGCTGACGTTCGACGACCAGGTCGGCGACTACTTCGCGCGGCAACAGGTCAGCGAACGGCTGCTGACGGCCGACCTGCCGCCGGGCGTGACGCCGCAGCTGGCGCCGCTGTCGACCGCGATCGGCGAGATCATGCGCTACCGCGTGCGCGGCGACGGCTACACCGCCCGCGAACTGCGCACGATCGAGGAGTGGACCGTCGAGCGGCAGCTGAAGATGGCGCCGGGCGTGGCGGACATCGTCAGCATGGGCGGCACGATCAAGACCTGGGAGGTGAGCCCCGACCTCGCGCGCATGAAGTACCGCGGCATCACGCTGCAGCAGCTGTTCCTGGCGCTCGGCCGCGGCAACGCCAACGTCGGCGGCAGCAAGGTCGACCAGGGCGCGCAGCAGTACCTGATCCGCGGCATCGGCCTGCTGCGCTCGCGCGAGGACATCGAGCGCGTCGTCGTCGCCGCGCACAACGGCACGCCGGTGCTGGTGCAGGACGTCGCCGCGGTCAGTGTCGGTTCGGGTGCCGCGCGAAGGCGTGGTCGGTCAGGACGGCGACGACGACGCGGTGGTCGGCATCGTCGTCATGCGCAAGGGCGAGAACCCGTCGGCGGTGCTCGACGCCGTCAAACGCCGGATCGCGCTGCTGAACCAGTCGGTGCTGCCGCCCGGCGTGCGCATCGTGCCGTTCTACGACCGCACCTGGCTGATCGGCACGACGCTCGGCACGGTGTTCGAGAACCTGGCCACCGGCGCCGCGCTGGTGAGCTTGGTGTTGTTCCTGTTCCTCGGCAACGTGCGCGCCGCGGCGATCGTCGCGCTGTTGATCCCGCTGTCGCTGCTGGCGACCTTCATCGGCCTCAGCTGGCGCGGCATCCCGGCCAACCTGCTGTCGCTCGGCGCGATGGACTTCGGCATCATCGTCGACGGCGCGGTGATCGTGGTCGAGAACGTGTTCCGCCGGCTGTCGGCGCGCGAACATCGCACCGACCGCAATGCCGTGCGCGAGCTGGTGCTCGCCGCCACCGCCGAGGTCGGCCGGCCGACGTTCTTCTCGATGCTGATCATCATCGCCGCGCACATCCCGATCTTCACGCTGCAGCGCCACGAGGGCCGCATCTTCGCGCCGATGGCGTGGACCGTGACCTCGGCGCTGATCGGCTCGTTGCTGCTGTCGCTGACGCTGGTGCCGCTGCTGTGCTTCCTGATGCTGCGGCAGAACCTGCCGCACCACGACAACTGGCTGGTGCGGCTCGGCAAGCGGCTCTACCACCGGCCGCTGCTGTGGGCGCTCGGCCACCAACGGCTGGTGCTCGCCGCGGCGCTGCTGGCGCTCGGCGCCAGCCTCGCCGTGCTGCCACGGCTCGGCACCGAGTTCCTGCCCGAGCTCAACGAGGGCTCGGTGTGGGTCAACGCCAACTTCCCGCCCGGCATCTCGGTCGACGAGGCCGTGGCACTGTGCCGGCAGTTGCGCCTGGCCGCCGGCAAGGTGCCCGAGGTCAACACCGTGATCTCCAAGGCCGGGCGGCCGGAGGACGGCACCGATCCGAAGACCATCAACATGGCCGAGATGCTGGTCGACCTGAAGCCGGTGGCCCGTTGGCGCCCCGGCGTCGGCAAGGACCAGGTGCTGGCCGACCTCGACCGCGAGCTCGCGGTCGTGCCCGGGATCGACGTCAGCTTCTCGCAACCGATCCGCGACAACGTGCTCGAGAGCATCTCGCAGATCGACGGCCAGGTGGTGGTCAAGGTGTTCGGCGAGGACGCGGCGGTGCTGCGCACGCAGGTGGAGCAGGTGCTCAAGCAGGTGCGCGGCGTGCCGGGCGTGGCGCGGGCGTTCATCGACCGCGCCGGCGAGGTGCCGCAGGCGCTGATCGAGATCGATCGGGCGCGCGCCGCGCGCTATGGCCTGAGCGTCGCCGACGTCGAGGACGTGATCGAGACCGGGCTCGGCGGCAAGGCCGCGACCGAGCTGTGGGAGGGCGAGAAGCACTTCCAGGTGGTGGTGCGGTTGCCCGAGGACCAGCGCGGGCTGACGAACCTGTGCAACCTGCTGGTCGACACCGCCGACGGCCAGCACATCCCGCTCGGCCAGGTGGCCGACTTCAAGGTCGGCAGCGGCAACATGAACATCAGCCGCGAGAACGGCACCCGGGTCAGCGCCGTCAGCGTGTTCATCAAGGATCGCGACATGGGCAGCGTCGTCGCCGACATGCAGCAGCGCGTCGCCACGATCGCGCTGCCGCCCGGCTATCTGGTGACCTGGAGCGGCGAGTTCGAGAACCAGCAGCGGGCGATGCAGCGGCTGATGGTGATTGTGCCGATCAGCGTGTTCCTGATCTTCGTGCTGCTGTTCGACGCCTTCAAGTCGGTGCGCAACGCGCTGCTGATCCTGCTGAACGTGCCGTTCGCGCTGATCGGCGGCATCTTCGCGCTGCTCTTGCTCGGCATCCCGTTGAGCGTGTCGGCGGCGATCGGTTTCATCGCCCTGTTCGGCCAGGCGGTGCTCAACGGCGTGGTGATGGTCAGCTGCTTCAACGACCTGCGCCAGCAGGGCCTCGGCCCGTTCGACGCCGTGCTGCAGGGTGCGCTCGTGCGCCTGCGGACGGTGCTGATGACCGCGCTGCTGGTGATGCTGGGGTTGCTGCCGATGGCGCTGTCGCGCGGCATCGGCGCGGAGACGCAGCGGCCGCTGGCGATCGTGATCATCGGCGGCCTGATCACCGCCACGCTGCTGACGCTGATCGTGTTGCCGACGCTGTACCTGGCGATCACCGGGTCCGAGGAACCGGAGGTGGCGACGGCCGCCGGCGCCGATGGGTCGGCGGCGGTGACCTGAACGGCCGGGCAACCGCGGCTGTCGGCGCTGCGGACCTCGTCGCCGCCTCGGACTCGGCGGCCTGGACTGCAGCCCGCCTAGACTTCGGCCCGCTGGCTGCGGTTGTCGCGCTTGCGCTCGTTCTCGCGCAGCCGCTGCTTGCGCAGGCGGATGTTCTTCGGCGTCACCTCGACCAGCTCGTCCTCGCCGACGTATTCGAGGGCGTCCTCGACGCCGAAGATCCGCGGCGGCGGCATCTTGACGAACGTCTCCTTGGTCGAACTGCGCACGTTGGTGGCCTTCTTCTCGCGCGACAGGTTGACCACCAGGTCCTTGTCCTTGCAGTTCTCGCCGACCACCATGCCCTCGTAGACCTCGGTGCCCTCGGGCACGAAGAAGATGCCGCGGTCGCGCAGGCCGTCGAGGGCATAGAACGTGGTCTGCCCCGGCGCCATCGCCACCAGCACGCCGGCGGTGCGGTCCTCGATGTTGCCGCGGTACGGGCCGTAGCCGTGGAACACGTGGTGCATCGTCGCCTCGCCGGCGGTGGCGTTCAGCAGCCGGCTGCGCACGCCGATCAGGCCGCGCGCCGGCACGGTGAACTCGAGGCGGGTGAAGGTGCCCTTGCGGTCCATCTTCAGCATCTCGGCCTTGCGCTCGCCGAGGATCTCGATCACCCGGCCGGTGCAGTCGGCCGGGGCGTCGACGGTCAGGTACTCGATCGGCTCGAGTTTCTCGCCGTCCACTTCCTTGAACAGCACGTGCGGCTTCTGCACCGCGAACTCGTAGCCCTCGCGGCGCATGGTCTCGATCAGGAACCCGAGGTGCATGACGCCGCGGCCCGACAGCAGGAAGTTGTCCGGCGATTCGCCGGGCTCGACCCGCAGCGCCACGTTGGTGCGCAGCTCCTTGTCCAGGCGTTCGCGCAGGTGGCGCGAGGTCAGGTAGCGGCCGTCCTTGCCGGCGAACGGCGAGTCGTTGACGCGCACCACGATCGACATCGTCGGTTCGTCGATCGCGACCACCGGCATCGCCTCCGGCCGCTCGATCGCCGCCAGCGTGTCGCCGATCTGGATGTCTTCGATGCCGTACAGGCCGCACAGGTCGCCGGCCTCGACCTCCTTGGTCTCCTCGCGCTGCAGGCCGACGAACCGCAGCACGCCGCGGATGCCGACTTCCTTCTGCGTACCGGTGCGCGAGATGTGCATCACTCGCGAGTTGGCCTTGACGATGCCGCGGTGCACGCGGCCGATGGCGATGCGGCCTTTGTAGTCGCTCCAGTCGAGCGTGGTGACGCGGAACTGCAGCGGGCCCTGCGGATCGTCGTTGGGCGGCGGGATGTGCTGCAGGATCGCATCGAACAGCGACAGCAGGTTCTTGCCCTCGCCGCCCAGCTTGCTGGCGGCCAGGTCCGACGTCATCCAGCCCTGGCGGCCGGAGCCGTAGAACACCGGGAACTCGAGCGCCGCCTCGTCGGCGTCCAGATCGATGAACAGGTCGAACACCTCGTTGACGACCTCTTCCGGCCGCGCCTCCGGCCGGTCGACCTTGTTGACGACCACGATCGGCTTGAGGTGGTGCGAGAACGCCTTCTGCAGCACGAAGCGCGTCTGCGGCATCGGCCCCTCGGTGGCGTCGACCAGCAGCAGCACGCCGTCGGCCATCGACAGCACGCGTTCCACTTCGCCGCCGAAGTCGGCGTGGCCCGGCGTGTCGACGATGTTGATGCGCGTGCCCTGGTAGTTGACCACCGTGTTCTTGGCCAGGATGGTGATGCCGCGCTCCTTCTCCAGCTCGTTGGAGTCCATGATGCAGTCGCCGAGCTGCTGGTTGTCGCGGAACGTGCCGGTCTGCCGCAGCAGGCCGTCGACCAGCGTGGTCTTGCCGTGGTCGACGTGGGCGATGATGGCGACGTTGCGGATGTTCTGGGCCATTGGCGGGCGCGGCGATCGCTGCGGCTGATCGATCGGGATTCGGACGGGGTCAGCCGGAGAAAAAGGGCGAGCATTCTCGCCGCCGCCGACCCTGGGTCAACGGGGGGACCGGCCAGTCGGCACGCTTCTGCGGCGATTCTCGGCTGCAGCGGCCGCGTCCTGGCCGATGTCGGCAAGCAACGGCCGGCGCGCGCATCGACTGCCGTGGGTCGAAACGGATGCTTGCGGTGGGCCTGCGCCTGACCGTGCCCGGCTGCTGCCGACGCGCGGCAGCTGCCGGCCGAAGTGCCGGCACGAGCCGATGCCGCATGGACATGCCCAGCCGAAGCATCCGTTCTTCGCCGGCGCACCCGGTCGACAGGCGCGGCAAACCGCGAGCAACCACGTTACGGCTGCGGGCAGAAGGACTAGTCTGCCGACATGGTGCCGAAGAAGACCCTGGGCGCGGTCCTGCTGGTCCTGGCCGCGTGTTCCGGTTCGTCCGGTTCGACCGGGGAACAGCTGCTGGCCGAAGCCGTGATCGGCCCCGCAGGCGGCATCCTGGCCGTCAGCGACGGCGCGTTCGCCGGCCTGCAGCTCGGGGTCCAGGCCGGAGTGCTGCAGCAGCCGACCCGCATCCGGGCGGTTGCCGTGCCACCGATCGGCTCCGCCGCGGCGCCGGTCGGCCACGGCTTCCGGTTCGAGCCGGAGGACCTGCAGTTCGCGGCCGCACCGGCGGTCGTCATCCTGCCGTACCGGCCGGACTATGTGCGCGGCACGGCTCCCGGCAACGTCGCCGTGCAGCACCAGAATGCCGCCGTCGGCGAACTGCGGCTCGAGCCGCGCAGCGTCGACGTCGGTCAGGGCTTCGTGTCGTGCGAGGTGCGCGTGCTCGGCAGCTTCCAGGTGGTGCAGAATCCGATCGCGTCCTCGATCCTCGAGTACATGCCGCGCAGCTTCGAGCACCTCGAGTACGACGGCGACCTGGCGATCGATGTCGTGCAGGTGGTCGACGAGCCGCACCTGGCCGGCGTGCCGCTGTGGCGCTGGTTCTTCACCCTGGCCGGGCAGGAGTTCGGCTACTACCTGGTCGACGGCGTCAACGTGCCGGCGGCGGCGCTCGGCGCGTTCTCCAACACCGAGAGCTGGCAGGAACTGTGGACGCCGCAGCTGCAGCTGATCGGCGCCCCGTACGGGCCGCCGCCCCTGCCGGTCACCGCTGCGGTGCAGGGGTTCGAACCGTACCCGCAGTCGACGAGCGAGTTCAGCGGCACCGTCACCCTGCTGCAGGAGACTGCCTGGGCGGCGCCGGAGATCACCATGTTCGCGCCGTTCTTCGACCTGTTCCGCAGCCACATCGTGATCGACGTCGAGCGCACGGGCCACGCGAGCCGGCATCAGGAACTGACGCTGTGGCTGGCCCGCGGCATCGGCCCGGTCGTGGTGCAGATCGACGGCGACACGCCGCACCGGCTGCTGGCGGCGTCGATGTCGCTGCGCTGAGATCGCCGCGGGCCGCCGGTGCATCAGCCGCGCAGCAGCGTCCACAGGCCGATCGCGACGAAGCCGATACCGGCGCACCAGCGCAGCACCTGCTCGCCGATGCAGGCCGAGACCAGTTCGCCGACCAGCACGGCCAGGGCGGTCGAGGCCACCAAGGCACTCGCCGCCGCCACGAACACCGGCAGCTTCGCCTGCGGTGCCTTGCCGGCGAACAGCATGGTCGCGAGCTGGGTCTTGTCGCCGAGTTCGGCGACGAACACGCTGATGAACACGGCGGCCGACTGCTTCCAATCCATCGCCAGATGCTGCCGCCGCGGTTCGGGCGCCGCAATGGTGCCGAGTCCGGGCCGGCGCGGTAGAGTCGTTGCCCGGCGATGGCGTCCTGGAACGCGCGGCGATGAGCGGGAACGACCCAACCACACCAACCGATGCAGCACCGGTGGCGTCGGCTCCCGGGGTCGGGGTGCTGGTACGGCCCACGCGCCGGCGGTGGTGGATGCGGGCCGCGATCGCGTTGCTGCTGCTGTCGGTCGGCGCCGCGGTCGGCGTGCACATGCACGTGACCGGCGCCAGCAACGGCAGGTTGTTCACCACGGCCGACGTGCCGCCGCACGAGTACGCCATCGTGCCCGGCGCCCGCATCTCCACCGACGGCCAGCCACGCGACCAGCTCGCCGATCGACTGCGCACCGCGCTGCAACTGTGGCGCGCCAAGAAGGTGCAGAAGCTGTTGCTCAGCGGCCAGGGCCAGGGCGGCGTGGTGCGCAACGAAGTGACGGCGATGCGCAAGTACCTGCTGCAGGAACAGGTGCCCGCCGAAGTGCTGGTCGAGGATCCGCTCGGCGAGCGCACGCTCGACACGATGTACCGCGCGGTCGACGTCTACCACCTGCACAGTGCGATCGTGGTCACCAGCCCGGAGATGATGGCGCGCACGCTGTTCCTCGGCGTCCGGCATGGTCTCGACGTCGTCGGCGTCCCGGCGTTGCACGACCCGGCCTATGCGCGGCCGATCGTCATGGCCAACGAGTTCCGCGAGGTGTTCGCGCGGTTGCGGGCCTGGCTCGACGTGTTCGTCTGGCACACGCGCGGCGCGGGGGAGGCCGGCCACTGATCGGCCGGATGCAGATGCCGTGGTCAGGCCTCGCGTTCGGTCAGCAGCAGTCTGAAGTGGTGGCTGGCGATGCGCAGCCGCTGCTGCAGGTAGAAGCGGTGGGCCTCGAACCGCTGCACGCCGGAGTCGAGGTGCAGCTGCGTGCAGCCGGCGGCGCGCGCCGCACCGACCAGCCATTCGAACAGCGCATGGCCATAGCCGCGCCCGCGCACGGCGGCGTCGGTGACCAGGTCGTCGACGTACAGGAACCGGTCCCAGGCGAGGCTGGTGCCGCAGCGGAAGCCGGCGGCGGCGCGCACTTCGCCGCCATCGACCGCGGCGACCAAGCGGTATCCGGTCTGCATCTGGTCGCGTACCCGGGCGACGAACTGCTCGCGTGGCAGGTGCGGGCGCAGCTGCACCATCACCGGCCAGCAGGCGTCGATCTCGGCATCGGTCTCGGGTGCGCGGACCTCCATCGCGGCGATTCTAGCGTGGCCGCGCGCACGCCGCAGATCGATCCGGCCGCGGCCACCCGCTACCCAGGCGCCGCCCCGGGGCAGGGCAGACCGAACTGGCGCAGCACGGCGGCGAGCTGCAGCAGCGGCAGGCCGATGATCGCCGTGTGGTCGCTGCTGTCGATGCGATCGAACAGGGCGATGCCGGCGCGTTCGATCTTGTAGGCGCCGGCACAGTCGAGCGGCTGGTCGAGGTCGACGTAGCGGCGGATTTCGGCGTCGTCGAGGCGGCGCATCTGCAGCGTGGTGACGTCGAGGAACTCGCGCAGTTGGTCGCCACGCTGCACCGCGACCGCGGTCAGCAGCCGGTGCGCGCGCCCCTGCAACTGCTGCAGCTGCAGGATCGCGGCCGCGGTGGTGCCGGGCTTGCCCAGCACCTCGTCCCCGAGGCTGCACACCTGATCGGCGCCGATCACGATCGCCTGCGGCCGGTTCTCCGCCACCGCCCCGGCCTTGCTGCGCGCCAACGCGCGCGCCAGCAGTTCGGGATCGCGCACGTTGCGCTGCAGCACCGTCTCGTCGACCGGCGCCGCCACGCTGGTGAACGGCAGGCCGAGCCGGGACAACAGTTGGCGCCGGTACGGCGACGTGCTGGCGAGCAGCAGATCGGTCATGGCGTGCCGGTGTACCCGCTGCCCTGGTCCGGCGCCCGCTCCGGCTGCAGGCCGTCGGTCACTTGCCGCGCGGTTGCGACAACCACAGGCGCTGCCCGGGTCCGTCGAGCACGACGACGCAGCGGCGCAGCAGCAACAGGCCGAGCTTGGGCGAGCCGGTGGCGAGCGTGACCCATGGTCGCGTCCAGGTGTACGGCCCGAGGTGCAGATCGCCGCGCAACTGCGCGCGGGCCTTCGGTTCGCTGCCGGAGACGGTGACCACTTCGCCGTCGGCGCGCGGGCCACGGCGCCATTCGAGGTCGCTGGTCAGCTCGGGCGGCAGGGCCAGTTCGCGCTGGAAACCGGTGTCGAGCAGCAGCCGGAACGGGCGGCCGGCGACGTCGGCCTGCACCCACGGCACGGAGTCGGTGAACGGCAGTTCGAACTCGTCGCCCGCCGGCCGATGCGGCTCGGTGCTGACCGCCGCCGTGTGCGCCGGCAGATCGAGCCGCAGCACGCACTGGCGGAACAGGTCGCAGCCGAGGATGCCGTCGATGTGCAGCCCGGCGGTGTTCGACAGCGCCCCCAGGTCGACGACGCCGGCGTCGAAGTCGAGGAACTCGGCGCTGCCGAGCCACAGCGAGGCGATGCGCAGCAGACCCTGGTACTCGACCTCGGTGCCGTTGGCGCTGCGCACGCTGCCGCCGCCGGCGGCGCCGGTCAGGCCGAGCCGCCGTACGGTCGCCGGATCGAGCAGCATGCGGTCGGTGCCGGTGTCGAGCAGGAACACCAGGTCGTCGGCCGGGCCGAGTCGGCCGCGCACCAGCAGCACGTCGCCCTGGCGGCGCAGCGGCAGCTCGCTGCCGCCGGCGGGCACGCGGGCGCTGGCGGCGCGCGGCCGCGTTTCGGCGCAGCCGCTGGCCAGCAGCAGCACGGCGGCGAGCAGCAGCGGCGGGGGCGTGGTCACGTCGGTTGTTCCTGCAGGCTGCGCAGCATGCGCGCGTAGTGGCCGTTCTGCGCCAGCAGCTGCGCATGATCGCCGGCTTCGACGATGCTACCGTGTTCGAGCACCAGGATGCGGTCGGCGGAGCGCACGGTCGACAACCGGTGCGCGACCACCAGCGCGGTGCGGCCGCGCAGCGCCGCGCGCAGTGCCGTCTGCAGCCGCGCCTCGCTGCGGCTGTCGATGCTGGCGGTGGCCTCGTCGAGCACCAGCACGTCGGGTTCGGTGACCAGCGCGCGGGCGAACGACAGCAGCTGGCGTTCACCCTGGGAGAACGTGCCGCCGCGCTCCTGCACCGGCGCCTGCAGGCCGCCCGGCAGCGCGCGCACGAACTCGGCCGCGCCGACGACTTCGAGCCAGTGCCAGACGCGGTCTTCTTGGATGTGGCGGTCGAACAGCCGCACGTTGTCGAGCACCGTGCCGGTGAACAGGAACAGATCCTGCGACACGACGGCGACGCGCGCGCGCAGCGCCTGCAGATCCCAGTCGCGCACGTCGACGCCGTCGAGCCGCACCGCGCCGGCGTCGACATCGCGCAGCCGCGACACCAGCGACAGCAGCGTGGTCTTGCCGGCACCGGTCGGGCCGACCACCGCCACGGTCTGGCCCGCGGCGACGTCGAACGACACCTGCCGCAGCACCGGTCGCTGCGGGTCGTAGCCGAAGGTGACGTCGGCGAACGCGATCGCGGCGGCGCCACGCGCACTGGTTCGGTGGCCCGGCCGCGCCGCCGGCGGCGGGAACAGCGGCTCGGCCAGGATCTGCAGGATGCGCTCGGTGCTGGCGAACGCCGCCTGCAGCACGTTGTACTTCTCGCCGAGCTCCTTGATCGGCGCCGACAGCATGGCGAAGTAGAACCAGAACTGCACGAACTGGCCGACGCTGAGCTCGTCCGCGAGCACCGCCTTGCCGCCGAACCACAGCATGCCGATCGTGGTGACGCGCAGCGCCAGGTCGACCAGCGAGAAGAACACCGAGAAGTGCAGCACCGTCGCCAGCCAGGCATTGGTGGTGTCGCGGTTGAGTTCGCCGTAGCGGGCCAGCACCGCCGCCTCGCGGCCGAAGGCGCGCATCGCCCGCATGCCGCCGATCGCCTCGGCGGTGTAGGCGTTCTGCAGCGCCAGCTTGCCGCGCACCGCGCGGTAGGCGCGCTGGGCGTTGCGGCGGAACAGCAGGCTGATGACCACGACGATCGGCGTGCTAGCCAGCGTGAACAGCGCCAGCGGCGCGTTGATCCAGAACAACGCGGTCAGCACGCCGGCGATCTTCAGCAGGTCGAACACCGATTGCAGCACGCCGGTGGCGATCAGCTCGTTGAGGTTCTCGACGTCGGCGGTGACGCGCGTGGTCAGCTTGCCGGCCGGATTGCGGTCGTGGAACGACGGCGACACGGCGAGCAGGTGCGCGAACAGCGCCGCGCGCACGTCGCGGATCACCCGTTGGCCGTTCCAGGCGCTCAACGTCCCGTACAGGTAGCCGAGCGTGGTGCCGCCGGCGGTCACCAGCAGCATGCCGGCGCCGAGCCAGCCGAGCTGCCACAGCCGCTCGCCGACCAAGAGCGAGCTCGGGCGCATCGGTCCATCGATCGCCAGCCGCATCAGCTTGGGCCCGAGCAGATCCAGGCCGAGCGACAGCACCAGCATCAGCAGGCAGGCCATGAACGCGCGCCGGTACGGGCGCACGAACGGCCACAGCCGGCGCAGGTGGCGCAGGTTGACCGGCCGCTCCTGGGCGTCGTCGAGGTACGGGTCGGTCACGGCAGTTCCTCGCCCTCGAGCGCGCGCGCCTCGCTCTGGCGCCGCCAGGCCGCGGCGTAGCTGCCGCCGCGGGCCAGCAGTTCCCGGTGGCTGCCCTGCTCCTGCACCACGCCGGCGTCGAACGCCAGGATCAGATCGGCGTCGGCCAGCGCGCTGAGCCGGTGCGAGGCCACCAGCATGCTGCGCGCGCCGCGGCCGGAGCGCAGCCCGGCCAGGATCCGCCGTTCGGTCGCCGGATCGACCGCGGAGATCGTGTCGTCGAGCAGCAGCGCCGAGCGTTCGCTGGCGAGCGCCCGCGCCAGCGACACGCGCTGCTTCTGGCCGCCCGACAAGGTCACGCCGCGTTCGCCGACCACGGTCTCCAGGCCGAGCGGGAACTGGTCGAGGTCCTGGTCGAGCGCCGAGTTCACGACCGCGGTCGCCAGCGCCGCCGCCGGCATCGCGTCGCGCGCGAACGCGACGTTGGCGGCGATCGTGTCACTGAACAGGAACGGCTCCTGCGGCGCATAGGCGAACGCCGCGCGCAGCGCGCTCGGCCGCAGGTCGAGCACGTCGTGGCCGTCGACGAACACCGTGCCGCGCGGCGGATCGTAGAACCGCAGCACCAGCGCCAGCAGCGTCGACTTGCCCGAGCCGACCGGGCCACACAGGCCGAGCTTGCCGCCGGCCGGCAGCTCGAAGCTGACGTTGCGCAGCGCCGGCCGCTCCTGCTCCGGGTAGCTGTAGGTCAGGCCGCGTACCACCAGCGCGCCGCGCAGCGGCGGCGCGATGCCGGCATCCGACTCGGGCGCCACGGCGAACAGTTCCTCGATGCGCACCGCGGCGGCCAGCGCCCGCGGCATCGTCGCCAGCGTCCAGCCGAGGATCTCCAGCGGGAACAGCATCGCCGCGAGGTAGAGGATGAACTGGAACAGCTGGCCGGCGGTCAGCTGGTCGTGCACGACCTCGTAGCCGCCGACCACCAGCACGCCGAGCGTGACGACGCCGCTGGTCGAGTGGGTGACGGCGTTGACCAGCGCGCGCAGGCGCACGAGCCGCAGGTTGGCGAACAGGTAGCGGCGGTTCCTGGTCGCCATCGCCGCGCGTTCGCGCGCGGTGGCGCCGAACTGGAACAGCACGCGGATGCCGGCGAAGTCCTCCTGTGCCCGCTGCGACAGGTCGCCGATCGCCTCCTGCGCGCGCTTGCTCCACTTGTGCAGCCGCGGCATGAACAGCCGCAGCAGCGCGAACAGCAGCGCGAACGCCGCCGCCGCCGCCAAGGTCACCGGCACGTTCATCTGCGCCATCAGCCACATGCCGGTCGGCAACAGGCACACGGCGCTGCCGCCGTGCAGCAGCAGCGGTCCCATGACGAACCGCACGAGCTCGATGTCCTGGGTCATCCGGCTGACGATGTCGCCGGTGCGCGAGCGGTCGTACCAGGCGACCGGCAGGCGGCCGAGGTGCGCCATCAGCGCGTCCTTGAGGTCGCGCTCGACGTGGCGCGACGCGTCGATCAGGGTCTTGCGGGCGACGTAGCGGGCGATGCCTTCGAGCAGCGCCAGCCCCAGCAGCAGTCCGCACACGGCCTGCAGCTGCTGGCGCCGCGCGGCCGGGTCGTCACCGCCGATGGCAGCGGCGGGGCGCAGCATGTCGATGGCTTCGCCGAACAGGCGCGGCGTCCACAGCAGGATCGCCGAGTGCACCGGGATGCACAGCAGGCCGGCGAGCACCGACCAGCGGTGGCGCAGCAGCAGCCGCCACGAGCGGCCGAAGTTCTGTTGCAACGTGCGGACGAACTGCATCGGCACAGCATGGCCGAGCGCCGGCCACTGTTGCAAACCTGGACAGCTCGCATTGGCGGCGCGGCGCGGGCGGCGGTCCGGGGCCGTGCCGAACGGCCGGCGCGATCGCCGGCACCGGCGCCGCGGTCCCGGAACGGGAGCGCCTGCCGGGGTTTCGCAGCACCACCGCCTTCGTTCCTGCCGATAAACCCGAACGCGTCGGCGCCCGGCAGCGGCACCACAACAGGAGAGCACTTCCATGCAGCATCATCATCCAGCAGGGAGGCAGGCCGGTTTCACGTTCGCCGAACTGGCGTTCGGGTTGTTGATCCTGGTGATCGCCGCGGTGGTCCTGGTGAACCATCTGACGATCAACTACCAGACGACCTTGTCCGAACGCGACCGCGTGTTCGCCTATGGCAAGGCACAGGCGATGCTGTCCGAGATCCAGGGCTTCGTCGACCGCGGTAATGTCGATGCGGCGTGGGATCTCGACGTGCTCGACGACGGCGTCGTCAACAAGGACACGCTGTCGATCCAGACCGATACCCGCGGCCAGCTGGTGCCGCCGAACCACGTGCTGTCGAACAACTACCAGCGCGACGGCCAGTGGTTGTGGTCGCGCCGCATCACCGTGGCGCCGTTCCAGGGGCTCAACAACCGCAACGTGCGCTACGTCACGGTCCGCATCTACAAGCGCGACCAGCAGGGCACCGAACGGCCGGTCGCCGACCTGTCGTCGGTGATCAACTCGCGCGGCCAGGCGTTCCCGACCACGCAGGTGTTCGACGTCTACCTGCTGGCGGTCGAGAACATCCCGGGCTGGTGGGTCTACATGGACTCGATCCGGCCGTTCGTCGAATCGACGATCTCCGACCTCGAGGTGCGCAACCCCGGACTCGAACTGCGCACGCACTGGATCACCAAGGCGTCGTTCGGCCGCAACCAGACCTACCGGCCGTTCGTCAACGACCGGACGGACAGCTGGCAGACCAACTCGCTGGTCTACTACTACCCCGCCAAGATGCCGGCCGGCCAGGCCTCCGAGTACTACTACGTTCCCGACAACTTCAAGGGCCACATCAACCTCGATGGCACCGACCTGCACGGCTGGGATCCTGACCTCAACCAGCGTCCGTACGCGCTCGCCGACTACTACAACCATGCGATGCGCTACCCCGACGAGCTGGCGCTGTGGCAGGCGCGCGTCGATCTGATCACGCAGCGGGAAGCGGCGCAGCTGGCCGCCAGGAACGCCGGCACCACGCCGGAACCGGACCTCGACGACATGTCGAAGGAGCCGACCCTGCGGCTGTTCTTCGAGGACCTGTACACCAACCCGGCCAAGTACAAGAACGCGCTGGTCATCAACCTGCACGGCGAGCTGATCCCGATGCCGGCGATGCGCAACTACTCGGACCCGGCGCGCGATCCGGAAGGTCATCCGCGCATGCGCGTGGTCACCCACCCGGAACAGCTGCGCTACAAGCGCAACGAGGCCGGGGCCTACGAGAACGTGGCGTTGCGCGTGTACGCGTCCAACGACAACACGCAGACGTACACCGGTGCAGCCTGCCCGCCGATCCTCAACGTGCCGATCGCCGTCGACGTGGTGGGCATGAACCTGCTCAAAGCCGGAAGCGTCAACCAGCTCGATCCGACGGTGCTGATCAAGAACCTGCGCGGCGGCGTGCCTGTGGGTCTGCCCGGCACCACCTACTTCCCGTTCACCGCGTCCAAGCTGGCAGGCGACGCGAGCCTGGTCGCCAACGAGATGTACTACTCGGCGCAGTACGTGAACCTGCCGGGCCAGGAGAAGTACACCCGCATCTGGCTCTACAACACGCCGGTCATTGCGCCGCAGGACGTGCCGTTCCACGGGCTGGCCGCCACCCCGGCGTCGCAGCTGTACGGGATGTCCTACATCCCGAGCCCGTGCGAGACCGTGGCGGGCGCCGCGCTGTTCAGCCGCGACCTGTTCGCGACCGGCGACGGGCCGAAGAACACCGCGCGCTGGACGATCACGATTCCGGCGACGTTCATCCAGCCAGGGACATCGAGGTTCGTCCTGCCCGACGGCAGCACGCCGCCACCTGCCAACACGGTGTTGAAGATCCGCACCCGCATGTGGACCAGTGCCACCGCCGGTGGCAGCGGCACGATGTGGCCGCCGGCCAGTTTCAATGCCCCCGAGAACCTGTCGGTGACCTACGCCTGGTGGGCCGACACCAAGGAAGCCGTGCCGATCACCGAGCGGTCGCAGTTCATCGGCGATCCGCGGCACAACCCGTACAAGGACCTGCTCAAGGTCAACGCGTTCACCAACCCGGCGCCGAACTTCCCGGACGGCTACAACTGGTTCCACGCGAGCAACAGCGGTGGCGGCTTCACCCCCTACGTGGGCCTCAATGCTGCCAACCTGTTTGCCGGCTGGCGCGGCGTGATGAACGTCGACGTGCCGCGCTTCTTCCAGATGGTGCGCAAGGCCCTGGTGAAGAGCAACTGCGTCTACACCACCCTGACCGGCTTCTCGTACTACTACGTCGGCAACGGCAACGACATCGGCTACGACTCGGCCAACGGCTACCCGAGCTCGATCCCGGTCGAGCTGACGCCGTTCGGTGCGCCGGGTACGCGCGGCTACGTCGACAACATCACCGGCGCGCGTTCGCTGGTGCGCGCCCCGGGTGCCGGCTACTGGGTGGGCCTGCCGTGGCTCGGCGAGCTGTACCCGGACAGCCAGTACACCAACCTGTGGATGCGGCCCGATGCCAACGGCAAGCCGCAAGGCAACCTGCCGGCCGGCACCGCCGCCAACCAGTACTGGCAGGCGCAGATGAACTCCGCCTACGCCGGCAGCAACCGCGTGGCCTTCGGCACGACGCTGATCTCGCCGATCCAGCGCACCAGCACCGAGGGCTGCGTGTCGCTGTTCAACATCGGCAACTCCGGCAGCACGTTCCACCACCAGTTCTGCGACGGCACCTTCGGCGCGCGCACCGCGACCGGCACCGAGGTGGCGACCAACTACAACTTCTCGATGCCGACCTCGCCGCCGATCAGCCGGCCGTTCGGCGTCGCCACCAATGGTGCGGGCTCGACCGGTGACGAGTTCTCGCTCGCGCCGTACAGCGCCGAGCGGTTCGTCGGCACGATGTTCAAGACCTACTACTCGCACCCGACCGGCCAGACCGGGTCGGGCGTGGTCAAGCTGGTCGACACCGCCAACACCAACGCCGCCTACATCGTCGTCAACGGCATCGACCGCACGGTGGCCTCGGGTTCGACGTTCATCGCCAAGTGGGCGATGCTGTCGCTGGTGCACAGCTCGCTGGAGGCGGGCAGCACCACCAACACGCTGCGCATCAAGGAACTGCCGCGGGCCGAGATCACCTTCCCGACCGACATCACCGAGCTGCAGAACCCGACCAACGTCGCGATCACCACCAACGTGACCTGGAAGCGCTGGGACGGGCTCGACTACACCAAGACCGGTACCTTCGCCGAGGCCGAGAGCGAACTCGACTACGTGCTGACCTACAGCAACGACGGTGGCTCGCGCTGGTACTACGTGCAGGACGACACGCTGGCGCAGCCGGGCGTGCGGCCGACCGATCCGCGCTACATCGTCGCCGACCGGGGCACCGGTCCCGAGGTGTACGACTGGCCGGTGCCGGCGGCGAGGTTCCCGGAGGGCAGCTACCAGCTGCGGGTCGACTGCTTCCGCCGCACCGCGTCGATCAACTACTCGTACCACCGGACCCGCATGTTCATCCGCCGATGAGGAGCACCACCATGCGCCATACCAACCGCCACGGCTTCTCGCTGGCCGAACTGCTGATCGCCGCCACGCTGCTGTTCATGATGGTGTACGGGGTCGGCACGCTGATCGTGTCCGGTTCCGACGCGACGGAGTACGCGCGCCGGCTCGACCGCGTCACCGAGATCGATCAGGACGTGCTCGACGACCTGCGGCTCGAACTGGTGTCCTCGATCAAGCTGTTCGGCAGCGATGCCGAAGGCCTGGCGACGCTGGCCAAGCTCGATCTGACCAGGGCGCCGGCGCTGCAGACCGGCAGCCGGCTGCCGACGATCGACGACACCGGCGCGGTGCGCAAGGACGTGCCCGGCAACGAGATCACCGGCAACCAGCTGCTGTTCGCCAAGTTCGCCTTCCAGGACAAGTTCACCTGCAGCACCGGCACGACCTACGCGACCGACGTCTACCGCTGGCTCTACTACTACCTGTCGCCCGAGGACGGCGGCCCGCGGCCCGGCAGTCCGCTCGGCCTCAACCTCGTACGCGCCGCGTCCGAGCCGCTGGCCGACGGCGACCAGATCGATCGCATCGTCTCGGCGGCCGAGCGCACCGAGGTGCTGCGGCATCTGGCCGAGGGCACGCCCGACGCCAATGGCCAGAGCCATCCGCCGCTGGTGGTGGTGTGGAAGCGCGGCCAGTCGGTGCTGACCCTCGGCACGCTGCGGCAGATCGACCCGACCTTGTTCGTGCTCGGCAACAACCCGATCGCGCCGCGCCCCTCGCCGTGGCGGATCGTGCTGGCCGACGCGCCGGCCGGGCTGCTGTCGTTCCGGCACCACTCGGTGGCCAGCAACTACGCCAGGGCCAACATGGGAGTGGCGCGGTTCGGCCTGGTGCAGACGCTGTCGGACTATCCGCACGGCTTCGAAGTGCAGATCGTCGGTCCCAACGCCGGCCGCGAAGTGCTGCTGCACCTCGTGCTGGCCAGCACCAACCGCAGGGGCCAGGTCGCCTGGTCCGACATGCAGGCCGTGGTCGACGCCCGCGACCTGTAGGCCCGCCGGCCGCAGGGATCGGCCGATCGGCGCCCGCTGCCCTTGCAGGCGGGCGCCCGGCCGCCTATCGTGCCGCCCCCTTTCGCGATACCCACGCATGGACCAGACTCTCCCGCAGGAACTCGTCAAGCAGGTCGGCGGCTCGTTCAAGTTGACCACGCTGTTGCAGAAGCGGGTGCGCGAACTGGTCCGCGGCCAGAAGCCGCTGTTCGAGACCCGCGAGCGCAACTACATCAAGATCGCCAGCGAGGAGCTGAAGCGCGGCCTGATCGAGCTGGTCCCGGACGAGGAAGCGACCACGCCGAAGCTGGAACTGTGATCCGGTGGTCGCGATCCGGGTGTCGTGACCAGGGGCTCGTGATCCGGTCCGGCGCGAACGCCGGTGGCCGTTAGGCACGGAGTCCTGGCCTGGCGCCGGGGGAAATCCGTGCCGGCCCGCACCCTTCGCCGCCGCTGCTGGATTGGGGCCGCGTGCATGCCGTGAAGGCCGAACCGCAGCGCGACGTCGCCGGACTGGTGCGTGAGCACCAGGCCGAGGTCTGGCGGTTCCTGCGCTTCCTCGGCGCCACGCCCGAACTGGCCGACGATCTGACGCAGGAGACGTTCCTGCAGCTGCTGCGCGCGCCGTTCGAGGACCAGGGCCGGCACAAGCGCCTGGCCTGGCTGCGCACCGTGGCGCGCAACCTGTTCCTCAAGAGTTTCCGCCGGCCACCGATGCTGCCGGTCGATCTCGATGCCGCCGAGGCGGCGTGGACCGGTTTTGCCCGCGACGACGGCGGCGAGGAATGGCGGCAGGCGATGCGCGGTTGCCTCGACCAGCTCGAGGGTCGCGCCCGCGAGGCGGTGCGCATGCAGTACGAGGAGCGCAAGTCGCGCGAGGCGATCGGGGCGGCGTTCCGTATCGGCGGCGACGGCGTGAAGAGCATGATGCGGCGCATCCGTGAACTGCTGCGCCGCTGCGTCGAACGGCAGGTGAGCGCATGAACGAACACAACGACTGGCAGGACCGCGTCGTCGATGCCGCGCTGCGCGAGTTGCACGGCGAGCGCGCGCCCGACTTCACCGAGTCCATCCTGCGGCAACTGCAGGCCGGCACGGCGCCGACCCCGGTGCCGGCGTCGCCGCCGCCACGGCGTGGCCGCCGGCCGGGCCTCGTGCCGCTGCTGGCGCTCGGCGCCGTGTGCGGCGCTGCGGCCGCCGCGATCCTGTTCGCGATCCTGCCGGTGACGCAGCCCCAGGGTGTGCGGCAGGTGGCGCGCGTCGAGCTGGCGGTGATGGTCGGCGCGATCGAGTGCAGCGCGCCCGGCGTCCTGCCGGAGCCGGAGCCGCCGTTCAGGCTCGCCGCCGGCGAGCGCCGCGATTGGAACATCGGCACCGGCAGCCGCCTGATGGCCGTCGGCGACGGTGAAGTGGACATGTTGGTGCGGCCGTTCGGCGTGGTGACGACGCTGCCGCACACCCAATTGGAGGTTCGATCGATGGAACGGTATGTCAAGAATGGCGTGGCTGCGGCCGGCGCGGTGACGCTCGCGGTGGTGGCCGGTGCGGTGACGTGGCACACGCTGATCCGCACCGAGCGGGCCGAGGCCGGTGGCCAGCTGCGGCTCGAGAAGCCCGCCGACGGGCCCGATACCGGCGAGCTGGCGGCGCTGCGGCAGCAGCTGCTGCTGCAGCAGCAGCAGAACGCCGAGTTGCAGCACCGCAACCAGGAGCTCGAGACGCAGGCATCGCGCACCGTGCTGGCACCGCCGGCGCCGGCAGCAGCCAGACCCGACGAGCCGGCGCTGGCGCCGGTCGCCGCCGGCCCGACGTTCGACGATCCGAAGTACCGCGACGCGCTGGCAGCGGTCGACTGGAAGGCGATGGGCGCCGTCAGCAACGAGATGACACCGATGCTGGCGAAGTTGCTCGAGGTGCTCGACACGCCGGGCGCCGAACTGCCGGTCGACGTCGCGATCCAGGTGCAGAAGCTCAACCAGAAGCTGATCGAGCAGCTGCCGGGGCTGATGAAGGCCGGCTTGCCCGGCTACGGTCCGAACGGCGTGTTCACCAACCCGCTGGTGGTCGGCAACAGCCTCGCCAGCACGCTGCAGGCCGGTGGCCAGCCGCTGTCGGCCAACCAGCAGGCGGCGCTGGCCAACCTGCTGGCGGGCTTCGCTGCCGAGAACCAGAGCATCCACGACCAGCCGCGCGATTTCGACCTCGAGCAGTTCGCGGCCGAAACCGCGATGAAGGACCGGATGTACGCGTCGCTGTCCGACCAGTTGACGACCGAACAGCGCAACGCGATCTATCCCGAGGGCAGCACCAGGTTCGACGGCGGCAGCCTGTTCGCCACCGGCGTCACCATGCGTCCGTATGCCGACGCGATCGTCTCCGACAATGCCGGCGACTTCGCCCGCATGGCCAGCCACAAGCTCGAACAGCAGCTCGGACTCGACGAAGCGACTTCCACGCAGGTGCGGCAGGTGCTCGAGCAGGCGATGCTGGCGACGCCGGATCTGTGGCGCGACCGCGCCTCGCCGGTCGAGCTGGGCAGCAATTCGTTCATGCGCGCCGGCCGCACCGCTGCGGCGTTGCAGGCGCAGGTCGGCTGGATGCGGCAGATCGCCAGCAACGTGTCGTTGACGCCCGACCAGCGCAAGAAGCTGTTCGCGCTGAAGCGGGTGTACGTGCCGGTGCCGCGCTGAGCGGCGCCCGGCCCGAGGAATCACCACACCGTCGCCGAGCAGGGTTGGCGGTGCATGCGTCCGGCCCGCGCCGCAGCTCGTGGTTGCGCGCGGGCCGGCGTTTTTCGTTCGGCAGATCGCGGGCCGGCGGGCGATGGTAGATTGCCGCGCCCCAGCGAAGCCCGCATGAAGCCAGCCGCCGCCCCGTTCCTCGCGCCGTTCGCCGTCATCGCCGCGCTCGCCACCGGCCAGCAGCCGTTCGAACTGCAGCCCGGCACCCAGTTCGATCCGGCGGTGCCGACCCTGCAGGCCACAGTCGGCTACGCCATCGGCGAGGAAGTCAGTCTGCACGGCGAAGTCGAGCGCTATCTGCAGGCCTTGGTCAAGGCGGCGCCGGAGCGCGCCCGGCTGGTCGAGTACGGCCGCACGTGGCAGGGCCGGGCGCTGTACTACCTGGTGATCGGCAGCGCCGCCAACATCGCGCGGCTGCCGGCGATCCAGGCCGGCATGCAGAAACTCGCCGATCCGCGCCGGCTGCGGCCGGGCGAAGTCGAGCCGTTGCTCGCCGACCTGCCGGCGGTCGCGTGGTTTGCCTACTGCGTGCACGGCGACGAACCGTCGGGCACCGACGCCTGCCTGCAGGTCGCCTACCACCTGCTGGCGAGCAAAGACGACGCCGTGGTGCGCGCCGTGCTGGCCAACTGCGTGGTGATCCTCGATCCGCTGGAGAACCCCGACGGCCGCGACCGGTTCGTGCACGGCACGCGCGGTGCACGTGGTCGCTGGGCCGACGCCGAGCCCGAGTCGGCCGAACACACGCAGCCGTGGCCCGGCGGGCGCGTCAACCATTACCTGTTCGACATGAACCGCGACTGGTTCGGCCTGTCGCAGCCGGAGACCAGGGGGCGCGTGCGCGCGTTCCAGCAGTGGTGGCCGCTGTGCTATGTCGATCTGCACGAGATGGGCGGCGACTCGACCTACTACTTCTCGCCGCCGTCGCCGCCGCTGAACCCGGAGATCACCGCCAACCAGCGCGACTGGCTGGTCCGCTACGGCCGCAACAACGCCGCCTGGTTCGATCGCTTCGGCTTCGACTACTTCACGCGCGAGGAGTTCGACTCGTTCTATCCCGGCTACGGCGAGGGCTGGCCGACCTTCCAGGGCAGCATCGGCATGACCTTCGAGCAGGCGAGCGCGCGCGGCGTGGTGTTCCGCCGCCGCGATGAATCGCTGCTGCACTACCGCGAGTGCGTGCGGCACCACTTCGTCGCCACGCTCGGCACGCTGGAGACGCTGGCCGCGGGTCGCCGGGACGCGCTCGCCGCGTTCCTGGCCTACCGCCAGAGCGCGATCCAGGAGGGCCAGGCCGGGCCGGAGCGCGAGTACCTGTTCCCCGACCGCGGCGACCGCACGCGCCTCGCGCGGCTGATGAACCTGCTCGGCGAGCAGGGCATCGAAGTGCAGCGCGCCACCGCCGAACTGCGGTGTGGCAAGGCCCGGCCGTACCTCGGCGGCGAGGCCAAGGAGGAGACGTTCCCGACCGGTTCGTACGTGGTGTCGCTGGCGCAACCGGGCAAGCGACTCGCCACCGTGCTGTTGCACCGGCAGTTCGAGATGGACAGCAAGTGGCTCGAGGAGCAGCGGCAGCGCGAAAAGAAGCGGCTCGAGCCGGAGTTCTACGATCTCACGGCGTGGTCACTGCCGCTGTTGTTCGACGTCGAGACCTGGATCGCCGAGGACACGTCGGCCGGACCGCGGCAGACGCTGGCGCCCGGCGCGGCGTCGCCGGTGGTGGCGGTGGTGCCGGCAGAGCCGCCGAAGGTCGGCTGGGTGGTGCCGTGGGGCAGCAACGGCGCCGCGGCGCTGCTGGCCGAACTGCTGCTCGCCGACGTGCACGTGCGCAGTCTCGACAAGCCGTTCCGGCTCGGTGGCCAGGACTTCCCGGCCGGCTCGTTCGTGGTCAAGGTGGCCGGCAACTCGCCGAACGCGCGCGACCTGGTGGCCAGCGCCGCCGCGCGCAGCGGCGTGGCCGTGCTGCCGACCGACAGCTCGTGGGTCGAGTCCGGGATCCACTTCGGCAGCAACAACGCGCACGTGCCGAAGAAGCCGCGCGTGGCGCTGGCCTGGGATCGGCCGACCAATGCCAGCTCGGCCGGTTGGGTGCGCTTCCTGCTCGAGCAGCGCTACGGCGTGCCGGTGACGCCGGTGCGCACGCAGAACCTCGGCGACATCGAGCTCGACCGCTACACCGTGCTGGTGCTGCCCGATGGCGGCGGCTACGGCGCGGTGATCGGCAAGGGCGGCGCCGACAAGATCAAGCACTGGGTCGAGCGCGGTGGTGTGCTGGTGACGCTCGGCAGTGCCACGCGCTGGCTGGTCGAGGATGGCGTCGCGTTGCTCGCCAGCAAGGTCGAGGATCGCAAGTCGCCGAAGAAGCCGAAGGACGACAAGGCCGAGGCCGGCAAGCCCGGCGACAAGGCTTCCGCCGACAAGGCGGCCGGCGACAAGCCGGCGGAGGCGCAGGGCGAAACCGCGCCCAAGGGCGAGGCCAGGAAGGACAAGAAGGACGACGACGACGAGCCGTTCGACTACGACAAGGCGATCCAGCCGGACAAGGAGGCGCCGCCGCGCACGCCGGGCGCGATCCTGCGCGTGCAGCTCGACCCCGAGCACTGGCTGGGGTTCGGCTACGACGGCCACGCCAACGTGGTCGCCGACTCGAGCGACATCTTCACGCCGGTCAAGCTCGACGCCGGCACCAATGTCGGCACCTTCGCCGCGGCCGACCAGCTGGTGTTGTCCGGCTTCCTGTGGGAACCGACCAGGAAGCTGCTGCCGCACAAGGCCTATCTGGTGCACCAGCCGCACGGCAAGGGCCACGTGGTCGCCTTCGCCGAGGATCCGAACCTGCGCGCGTTCGCCGACGGGCTCAATCTGCTGTTCCTCAACGCCGTGCTGCTCGGCGCCGGTCGGTGACGGCGCGCCCGGTGGGGCGCGCCGCCTGCCGTTCTCACACGCCGCAGACGCGGATCTGCCGCATCGGCGTCAACACGAAGCCGGCGGGATCGGCCGGGCACAGCGTGCCGGTCTGGGTGTAGATCGGGCCGAAGCCCGGCGGCACGAACAGCGGCAGCGGATGCACGGCGGTGCCGCCCGGGCCGGCGAACGCTGCCGAGCTGACCAGCGTCGGCGAGGCGAAGAAGAAGCCGAGACCGCAGCCGACGGTGTTGACCAGCGGGAACGCCGGGTTGAAGACGAAGTCGAACGCGAACAGGCTCAGCGTTCCGGGCGGCAGGCCGCTGACCGTCAGCGCAAAGCCGAGGTTGCCGGAGGTCATGGGTCCGGTGGTGCCCTGCGCCAGCGCCAACCCCGGGCACGCGCACACGCCGAACGGTGGCGATGCCGCGGGATAGGGATGGAACGCGAGGCCCATGGCCATCGGTGTCGCGCCGGACGGGATCGGGAACGGGAACGGCAGGGTCACATCGACGATCATGGGGCCGACGAGCACATAGATCGGACGTACCATCGCGGCGTTCAGGTAGCCGCTCTTGTCGATGGCCACGTCCATCGGCATGCCCGGCAACGGCATCGGGAACGGGATCAGCGCTGCCGCCAACGCGCCGCCTGGAAAGAACGTCGCGACCATGCCGGCGGCGTTGACCGACCGCAAGGTGCCGGTCATGCCGTCCCAATCGAGGCCGGTGACCGGAATGCCGGGCAGCGGCGCCGGGAACGGCGGCACCACGATCGGCAGTGCCGGCACCGCGCCGACGCCGACGACGATGCCGGGCGCGGACACCAGCCACAGGATGCCGGCGATCGGGTCGATCGCCATGCCGGTCACCGGGCCGCCGATGATGCCGAGCACCGCCGGCGGTACCGGCACGGGTGGCATCGGCGGGGCCAGCGGCGGGTACATCGGCGTCGGCATCGACGTGATCAACAGACCGTTGGTGTACCAGTTGAGGCCGGTCACCGAGTTGAACGAGCTGTCACCGACACCGATGCCCGGCGGTGGTGCGGGCAATGGCGGCACCGGCGGATAGACGGCGATCGGCGGCGAGCCGGGCGGCACCAGCGTCGTGGGCGCAGTCAGCTCGAGGAAGCCGGGGCCGGCCGGGTCGTAGACATTGAGGCGCTGGGCCGCGGCGTCGGCGGCGAACAGCAGGATGGTGGCAAGGACGTAGGGGTGGCGCATTTTGGTCTCCTGGAGCACGGCCGGGGGTGGCATCGCTCCATGGTGGTGAACCGTGAGAACGGTCCCGCACCGGAAGAGCTGGACCGAGATCCTGCGCACGCAGAAGAATCCGGGTTGGCGACGATGGGGCATCGAGAATCGTGGACGGCGACCGCGGCGCCGGGTACGCACCTGCAAGCCCCATGCATCCGGTCGACAGTGGTTCGGGCAGCGATGCGCGCATCCGCCTGCGCGCCGGCCTGATCTCGTTCGTGGTCGCGCTGGTGCTGCTGGCGGTCAAGTACGAGGCCTACCTGCTGACCGGCTCCAAGGCGGTGCTGTCGGACGCGCTCGAGTCGATCGTCAACGTCGTCGCTGCCGCGTTCGCGGTCGGCGGCCTGGCCTTCGCCGGGATGCCGGCTGACCGCAACCATCCGTTCGGGCACGGCAAGATCGAGTTCTTCGCCGCCGCGTTCGAAGGCGGGCTGATCGCGTTCGCGGCGGTGACGATCCTCTATGAGTCGATCGTCAGCCTGTGGGCCGGTCCCGAACTGCACCAGCTCGACATCGGCATCGCCCTCACCGCCGGCGCCGGCGTGGTCAACCTCGCGCTCGGTCTGTTCCTGTTGCGCGTCGGCAAGCGCTACCACTCGCTGACGCTGACCGCCGACGGCAAACATGTGATCACGGATTTCTGGACCAGCATCGGCGTGGTGGTCGGGCTGTTGCTGGTGAAACTCACCGGCATGGTGTGGATCGACCCGGTGGCAGCCGGCCTCGTGGCGCTGTCCCTGCTGTGGACCGGCGGTCAGCTCGTGCGCACCGCCGCCGGCGGCCTGCTCGACGAAGAGGATCCGGCGCTGCTCGCCAGGGTGGTCGAGGTGCTGCAGCCGCATGTCGGCAACGGCGTGATCTCGGTGCACTGGCTGCGGGCGATCCGCGCCGGCCGCTTCCACCACGTCAGCGCGCACCTCGTGGTGCCGGAGTTCTGGACGGTCGAGAACGCGCACGAAGTGGCCGATCGTCTGTCAGCACAGGTGCTCGCGCACCTCGGCGTCGCCGGTGAACTGGAGTTCCACACCGATCCGTGCCATCGCGCCTATTGCGCGCAATGTGATCTGGAGTCGTGTTCGGTGCGGGTGCAGCCGTTCACCGGCCGGCCGGCGCTGACGGTCGATGCGGCCGTGCTGCCGGACGCGACGCCGCTCCAGCGCGGCTGAAGCGCGGCACCGGACATCGCCGCACGCGTACCGCGGCGACGCGCGGGCTGGCAGGACCGCTGGCGGCGCCGCTCAGTCGCGGTGGTTGAAGGCCCGCACCGGCACCGGCCGCCGGGAGCGCACCCGGACTTCGCGCTTGGCCCGTTCGATGACCTCGCGCGCCGTGCGCCGCAGATTGCGCACCGCGCCGACCTTGGACATGGTCCACAGGAACCACTTGGTCGGGTCGAAGTGGAACCAGCGCACGCCGTTGCGATAGTCCGACTTGAAGCGGTGGTGGAAGTTGTGATAGCCCTCGCCGAGGGTGATCAACGCGGTCAGGAAGCAGTCGCGCGCCGAACTGCGCTTGCAGAACGGTTGGTGGCCGATCAGGTGGGCGACCGAGTTGACCGAGAACGTGCAGTGCCACTGCAGCACCAGCCGCAGGAAACCGGCGACCAGCATCGCGCCGATCGGGTCACCCCAGGCGGTACCGATCGCAGCGGGGACCAGGGCGCCCATCAGGAACGCGAGCGGGATGTAGTAGCGGTGCTGCAGGCGCAGCAGTACGTCGCGCTGCAGATCCTTGACCAGCCGCGGGTCGGACGGCGGTGACTTGAACAACACCCAGCCGATGTGCGCCCACCAGAAACCCTTCTGGATGTTGTACGGATCCTGGTCGTCGTCCTCGTGCGCGTGGTGCAGGCGATGATCCGCTGCCCACTTGAGCGCCGAGTTCTGCACCGAGGCGGCGCCGAACAGCAGGTAGAGCACACGCATCGGCGCGCTGGCCTGGTAGGTCGGGTGCGCGAACAGCCGGTGGTAGCCGGCGGTGATCGACAGCGAGCAGCAGGCGAGCCACACGACGCCGAGGCCGATGGTCCAGGGCGACGCCTTGATCACCGCCAGGTAGACGATGGCGAAAGCGGCTGCCAGGTGAAAGAAGAACAGGACGAGCGTGTTCGTCCATTCGACTCGTTTCATGTGCTGATCCAGTATCGCGCCCTTGGCCATCGAAGCTGAAGTCGTCGGGGTCTGGGACCGGCGGGCACCGGATCGCAGGCAGGTTCCGTACGCTGGTGCATCGTAGGCCGGCGCCGGCCGATGCACCATCACGACTTTGGGCGAACGCCGCGGTGTCGTTGGCATCGACTGGTGCCCACGGACCGGACGCCGCTGCGCGAACGGGCATTGTGCGGCGCTTGGCCGCAACATTGCCAGTTCCGCCTTGCAGGGCGCGAACGAGCAAACGCCGTTTGCCGGCCGGAGACTGGCCGCAAATGCCGGCGGCGAGGATGCTGCGGCGATGCGCGCATGCGTTGCCGTGGCCGTCGTCGTCTCGTTGCTGCTGGCGACCGTTCCCGCCCAGGACCGGCAACTGCGCCCACCCGGTGCCGAAGGCGAACTGGCCGCGACCGGCAGCTTCGTGCTGCAGAAGGGCCAGCCGTCGCACTGGCGCAAGCCGGAGTTCGTCTACCAGCCGCAGGTCGCGACCGGCCGGAAGGCTGCCAAGGTCGTGGTCGTGGTCTACGACCCGGTGCTGAAGTCACAGGGCGGCAAGCGCCTGACCGAGCACATCCATGCCAACGACCCGCGGCATTACTCGCAGATCCTGGTCGACGTGATCCGCCAGGCGTCGTGGGGCTACCTCGACTACCAGATCGTCGACGTGCTGACGGTCGACGGCTTTCCGCAGAAGGTCGACGGCTTCCGCTACACCGATGCCAGCTATCTCGCTGCGCGCGCCAAGAACGACTGGCAGCCGTCGACCAGCAGCTACGCGCAGATCCTGCGCGACAACGGCCTGATCGAGCGCAGCAGGAAGGCAGGCATCACCGAGGTGTGGCTGTGGGGTGCCTCGGGCATGCACTTCGACGAGTTCGCCGGCTACGTCAAGGACCGCTACCTCCGGTTCGGGCCGACCGACAACGAATGGCTCTATCGTCCCTATGACATCCCCGGCGACGAACTCGGCCGCACCTTCTGGGTCATGGGCTTCAACTACGAGGTCGGGCCCGACAACATGGTGCACAGCTATTCGCACCGGGTCGAGAGCCAGTGCGCGCTGGCGTTCGGCGACGGCGTGTGGGATCCGAAGACGCGCCGCGATCCGTGGAACGTGTTCACCCGCCTCGAGCTCGACTTCCCCGGCCAACCGTCGATGGTCGGCAACTGCCACGTGCCGCCGAACGGCCAGGCAGGCTACGACTATGGCAATGCGCGCGCGGTGCCGTCATGGGCCGACGCCTGGGCGCGCTATCCGGATCTGCGCGGCGAACCGCGCCCGGTGTCGCGCGAGGACTGGGGCGGCACCCAGTTCGGCTACCAGAAGTGGTTCCTCGAGCATCTGCCGAAGGGACCGGGGGCCACCGCGCACGGCTACGCCAACTGGTGGGTCTACATCGCCAACCCGGACGGCGACCTGCCGGACTGGACGCCGCCCGATCCGCGGCAGTTGGTGCTGCCGCAGGGCTTCCCGCCGGTGCGGTGAGCGCCGCCCTTCACGGCTTGATCGCGGCCACCAGCATGGCGAAGAACCGCGCGTCGGCGTGGCGCGTACCGCTGTGCCAGCGCCACACCACCACGAGGTCGTGGTCGGGCGAGACGAAGATCGTGTTGCTGCCGGCACCGCGCGCGCCGAAGGCGTTCTTCGGCAGCTCCGGCCAGTTCTTGCCGGCGGTGTCGAGCCACCACAGAAAACCATAGTCGGGTCCGTGCGCGCTCGGGGTCAGCGCCGCGCGCACGTAGTCGGGCGGCAGGACCTGCCGCTCGCCCCACTTGCCGCCGCGCAGCCACAGATAGCCGAAGCGCGCCATGTCCATGCTGCTGATCCACACGCCGCCGCCCCAACGGGTGCCGCCGCTGACCGACGGCACGCGCTTGCCGTCGAGCTCGACGAAGGCGTTGTCGTACGGCAGCCACCGCCAGGTCGCCGATGCGCCGATCGGGTCCATCACTTCAGCGCGGAACACCTCGGGTACTGCGCGCCCGAACACGCGCAGCAGCGACAGGGCGAAGCGGTTGATCCGGACGTCGTTGTATTCGTAGTACTGGCCGGGCGCGCGCAGGTCGCGCGGCTTGCGCGCCTCGGCGCCGAATTCCTTCTGGCCGACGAAGTCGTGCGCCTTGCCCCACAGCTCGCCTTCCCACTCCGACTCCTGCTGCAGGTGGTGGCGCCAGGTGATCAGCTGGTTGTGCGGTGAGTCGTAGCCGCCGTCCTTGACCAGGTCGGCCACCGGCGCGTCGAGGTCGGTCAGCTTGTGCTCGCGCACGGCGATGCCCAGAACGGTCGCCAGCATGCTCTTCGCCACCGAATAGGTGGGATCGACGCGCGCCGTGTCGCCGAACTCGGCGACGACATAGCCGTGGCGGACGACGACACCATTGGTGTCGGCGCGGTCCTCGGGAATCGGCCCGAGCAGGCGGCCGAACTGCGGCACCTGCCGGCTGAAGTCCTTCGGCCAGTCGGTCGCCTGGCTGCTGGCGAAGGCGACGGCGGCGGCGACCTTGTCCTGGTCCATGCCGACTTCGGCGGGCGGCTTCCTGGCCCAGCTGCCGGCCGGCGGGAAGTACGGCGCCTGGGCGCTGGTGCCCGCGGCCAGGACGAGGAGTCCGGCTGCGCGCAGGAGCCGGTCGGTGAATCGCTGGCCGATCGCGTGCCGCATGGGGCGAAGCGTAGCGGCCGGGCGGGATCGTTGCGCGAAGGTCAGCGCCTACACCGGCGTCGCCGGCGGCGGCACGTGGCGCAACAGCGTCGCCAGCAGGCGGGGGCGATCGATCGGCTTGGTTTCGTAGTCGTCGTAGCCGGCATCGAGGCAGCGCTGCCGATCTTCGGCCATCGCGTGGGCGGTGAGCGCCACGATCGGCGTGCGCACGCCGTGCTGGCGCAGCAGGCGCGTCGCCATGCAGCCGTCCATGTCGGGCATCTGCACATCCATGATGATCAGGTCGAACGGCTGCGCCCCGGCGCTCGCCGCCAGCACCTTGTCGCAGGCAATGCGGCCGTTCTCGGCGGTGTCGACCACGGCACCGGCCTTGGTCAGGATCCGGGACACCAGCCGCAGGTTGTCGGGGGCGTCGTCGACCAGCAGCACGTGGGCGTGCAGTTCCTGGGTCGGCGTGCAGGCCTTGCCAACGGGCGCGGTCTCGGCCGGCGCCTCGATCGGCCGCACGCGCAGCCGCAGCCGGATCCAGGTGCCGCGACCGACGACGCTGTCGAGCGCCAGCTCGCCATCGAGCAGCTGCAGCAGTCGCCGGGTGATCGACAGTCCGAGCCCGGTGCCGCCATGGCGCCGGGTCATCGAGCCGTCGGCCTGCGAGAACGGGGTGAACAGCCGTTGCTTGAACGAGTCGGGGATGCCGACGCCGGAGTCGAGGACGTGGATCTGCAGCGTCGGCGGGGCCGCGGCGTAGTCGACGGCGACGTCGACGCGGCCATGCTCGGTGAACTTGACGGCGTTGCCGATCACGTTGCCCAGGATCTGCCGCAGCCGTTTGGCATCGGTGGCGATCCACTCCGGTGCCGCGCCGAGCCAATGCAGTTCGATGCCGATGTTCTTCTGCTGCGCCATCGGCCGCAGGCTGGTGAGCACGTCCTCGAACACCGGCCGCAGGTGGCAGGGCGCCAGCCGTACCAGCAGGTTGCCGCTCTCGAGGTTGGCCAGGTCGAGCACCGAGTTGACGGTCTCCATCAGCGTCCGGCCATTCCGGCGCAGGGTCTCGACCTGCGTGGTGACCTCGGCGGCCTCGCCCTTGGCGTCGGCCAGCAGGTCGGCACAACCGAGGATGGCGGTGATCGGCGTGCGGATCTCGTGGCTGACGTTGGCCAGGAACTGGGTCTTCAACCGGTCCAGCTCGCGCAGCCGCTCGTTCTGCTGCAGCAGCGACGACTGCGTCGACAGCAGGTTGGCGCGCATGTGCTCCATCGTTGCCGCGAGCCGTCCCAGTTCGTCCTTGCCGAAGCCCGGGATCGGCTCGGCCAGTGCGCCTTCGCCGAGCCGGCGGGCGTGGCCGGCGAGGCGGGTCAGCGGCCCGCCGATCAGCCGGTTCATCAGCCAGGCGATCAGCAGCACCACCAGCAGGCTGGTGACGCAAGTGCGCACGAAGATGCCGCGCGTGCGGTCGGCCAGCGCATCGCTCCACGGTTGGCGCCGCAGGCCGACGATGATCTCGCCGAGGATCTCGCCGTCGCGCTCGACCCGGATCGGTCGGGCGCACTCGACGACGCCTGCGGGTTCTGTTTCAGGGTAGCTGGCCACCACCCGGCCGTCGGACTTCACGACCCGCGCGCAGCCGATCATGTCGCCGCTGCCCAATACCAGCGGTGGCAGGAGTTCCTTCCACGTCGTGGGGTCGTCGACGACCAGCGCGTCTGCCAGCTTCAACGCCGCCGTGTCGGCCAGGCTCGAGCCGAACTTGACGATCTGCTCCTCGAAGAACTTCGACTCGAGCGCGCGGCCGTAGGCGCTCGACAGTCCCGCGAGCGCCGTCGACACCACCACGACCGCCGTCAGCATGCGCACCGACAGACGGCCTTGCCAATGGGCGGCGAGCCTGCCCAGCAAGGTGCCGATCGGATGGCGGGTCATGCAGCGCCGTCGCTCACTTGTCGGGTTTGGCGGGCTCCGACTTGGTCGCCGGCTCCGCGAACCTCTCGGCGACGAGCATCGCCTTGCGCACGTAGTCGAAGTCGGCGTTGTCGGTGGCCATCAGGCCGGTGACGCACAGCGCTGCCAGCGCATCACGATCGGTCAGGTGCAGCAGCACGTTGTGCAGCGCGTCGGTGATCGCGGCATCGAGGCCGGCGCGGGCGATCCAGGGCTTGCCGACGTTGTCGAACTGATACAGCACGCGCAGCTGCCCGCGGTCGTTGCGCTTCTTGAAGGTGGTGAGGTGCAGCGCGCCGGCGTCGTAGCCCCCGGCCTCCACCGCATCGAACACCCGGTCGTGGCGGTCCAGGTACTGGAACGCCGCCAGGTCCTTGGCGGTGACGCCGGCCTTGACCAGCTCGGCTTGCGCCAGGAACCGTCCGATCGTCGACTGGTCGTCACCGAACGCGAACTTGCAGCCCTTGAGATCACCGAGGCTGCGGATCTTGCTGTTGGCGCGCACGACGATCACCCCGGTGTTGCTGAGCAACTTGCCGTCCTCCTGCTCGACCGCGAGCAGTTGCACCTTCGGCTGCAACTCCTTGGCCAGCACGTACGAGGCCGGACCGAAGCGCACGAAGTCGACTCCACCGCTGACGAACGCCTGCAGACACTCTTCGTAGGTCTTGGTGATCCGCAGCTCGATCTTGACCGGTCGTCCGAGCGCCTTCTGCAGCGACGGCTGCAGCGCCGTGATCACCGGTTCGAACTCCTTGTAGACGTCGGTCGCCTTCTTGAACGAGTAGGTGCCGAACCGCAGCGTGACCTGCTCCTCGTTCTGTGCCAGGCCGGTGGCGTCGAGTGCTGCGATCGACAACCAGCAGCACAGCATGCTCCGGAACCTGCAATCAGTCATGGGCGACTCTCCGCGCATTGGGCCTTCGGTTATCGGCCGCCAGGCGAACAGCGCTGAACGCGGGTGTGCAATCGATCGACGGTACGCACCCGGCGGCCCCGGCCCGGACTAGCCGGCCACGGCCAGGCCACTGGCCTGCGGCGCGAAGTCGACACCTACCCGTTCACCAAGGATCCATGCGACCGAGCCTTCGATACGGGTGTCGTCCAGTTCGACAATGATGTTCTGTGCGATCGTCAGGCTGCCTTCGAGCAGCCGCAGGCCGGCACCGCGGTCACCGAGGTCGAACAGTTCGGCGCCCAGCGTGCGGTCGCCGAGGTACACGGTCGCCGGGCGAACCACGGCCTGGCGACCGGCGCTGCGGCGTTCGGCGATCCGTTCGATGCCGCCGTCGGCGTGCAGGCGCACGCAGTCGCCGTCGCGCAGCAGCGCGGTCGCATCGGCGACGCCGACGATGGTCGGCAGGTTGCGTTCGCGGGCCTGGATGGCGGCATGCGACAGCCAGCCACCGACTTCGGTGACGATCGCGGCGGCGTGGCCGAACGCCGGCATCCAGCAGGGATCGGTGCAGCGCGTGACCAGGATCTCGCCGCGTTGCAGGCTCGGCAGCTCGGCCGGCGAGCGCAGCACGCGCACGCGGCCGGTCACGGCGCCCGCGCCGGCGACGCGTTCGCCGCGCAGCGCGGCGCTGCTCGGCCGGATCGCCGTGGCGGCGCTGCCGAGCGCTTCGATGCGCGCCGGCGACAGGCTGACCGGCAACGACACGGTCAGCAGGATGTCACGCTCGGCGCGGCGCCGCGCGGCGAGCTGGGTCGCCGCGGCCCGGAACCCGGGTTCGTCGAGCCGCAGCAGTTCCGCCGGCAGCAGGTAGAACACGTTGTCGCCGAGCTGGCAGCGCTCGCCGATGGCCCGCAGCAGTTCGCGCAGCAGCTGCAGCTCCTGCACGGTCTCGTGCTTGAGCAGTTCCTTGAGCGACTGGAAGCGGCGCGCCCGACCGACCGCGACGCCGAGCACGCCGCCCGGGGTCTCCAGCGCGGGAGTGGCCACGGCCGCCGTCGCGTAGCGCGCCAGTTCGGCGACCACGTCCGGGGTCTCGGCGTAGCGCGGCTCCGCCAGTTCGAAGTCATGGGCGGCACGGTGGCCGAAACCGCACAGGAAGCGCGCCACGCGCTGGTCGAGGTCACCGGTCTCGGCCAGGATGGCGAATGCTTCGCTGACGGCGTTGGCGGTGCCGTCGTGCAGCAGTGCCGCTGCATCCTGCCGCTGCTTGCCGGCCATCGTGCGCACGGCGCGAGCGAAGAACTCGGCGGCGACGTTGACCTGTTCGGCCTCGACATAGGTCTCGCGCAGGAAGCGCAGCCGCCGCTGTTCGCACAGCAGCAGCAGGTCGCGCAGCGGCAGGCGCTGCGGATCGATCGCGCGCTCGACCACCAGCCGCCGCCGCAGCACCGGCAGGAACTCGTGCACCACGCGCTCTTCGAGCGCCTGGGCGTTGGCGGTGAATCGGAAGCTGGCGAGCCCGCCGAGGGTCTGCTGCCGGCGCTGCGCCACCTCGCGCAGGTCGACGAACAGCCGGCCGAACGCGGTGACGGTGAACGGCGGCCGGTCGAGGTCGACGGCGTACGGGACCGAGATCGCGCGGCAGGCGAGATCGACGGTGCCGCCGGCCTCCCACATCGCTGCGAACAGCGCGGCACTGTACGGCGTCGGCTCCGGCAGCAGCTCGGCGGACTCGTTCTGCGCGAACACCGGCTCGTTGGCGGCGGCGCCGGCGGCGACACCGAGCAGGCGCCGGCGCTCGGCTTCGATCACCGCCCGCGGCTCGCTGCCATCGGCAGCGGTGGCGGTGACATCGCGGGCCTGCACCAGCATGAACTCGCCGCCGAGCTGCACCCACTCGATGTCCTGGGCGCGACCGAACAGCGCCTCGACCTTCCGGCTCAACGCCAGCAGCGGCTGCAGGTCGTGCGGGGGACCCTCGCCCTCGAGCTGCTCGCCGCTGATGCGGCCGAAGCGGAACGCCCGCGGCAGCGTACGACCCGACACCAGCGCTTCGCCACGCCCCGGCACCAGCTCGATCAGCGTGCGCCCGGCGTGCGCCGGGTCCTCGGTGAACAGCACGCCCGACCATTCGGCTTCGATCATGGTCTGCACGACGACGCCGCCGCTGCGGCCGCGGTACGAAGCGCGCACCTTCCTGATCGCCGCCGGCAGCTGTGCCTGCGCCACTCCGAGTTCGGTGTGGAACATGCCGGCCATGCTGCAGAGCTGGCCGTCTTCGCCTTCGGCCGAGCTGCGCACCGCGACGGTCGCGGCGCCGAGGCGGCCCATGGCCGCGGCCAGTTCGGCCGCACTGGGCTCGACGCCCGGGGCGATGACGAAGCCATCGGGGACCGGCAGTCCGGCGCGGACCAGCAGGCCGAGACGCATGGCCTTGTTGCCGAGCTCCGGCCGGTTGGCGGCTGCCGCCAGCGATGGCAGCCGCGAAGTGTCGGCGACCTGGCGCGCCGGCCGGGCCCGGGCCCGCAACCACAGGATCTGCAGGAACAGCAGGGCGACGCTGGTGAACAGGTAGATCTGCACCGCCGCGCGGCAGCAGCCGACCAGTGCGACCATGGCGCCGGCGAACAGCAGGTGCCACCAGCGGAACCGCGGCTGCTCGCCTTGGTAGCGCAGGTAGGCGAGCAGCAGCCCGCCGAACAGCACGGGCAGGCACCACAGCGGATCCGGTTGCCCCAGCAACAGCCAGCCGAGCCCGGCCTGGTTGTCGGCGGCGAGCTTGTCGACCGCGGCGAACGCCAGCGTGAACAGCATGATCTGCACCAGGGCGCCGATCAGGTTGAGCAGCGGGTTCACGCCGGAGCGGCGCATCAGCGCGAGCCGCGTCTTCTGCTGCACCACCGGATCGTCGGTCCGCTGCCGCAGCGCTGCGATCGCCGGTGCCATGCGGCGCAGACGCTGCTGGTCGCGGTCGGCCAGCCAGGCCAGCGGTGCCACCAGGACGCGCAGCAGGAACACCAGCAGCAGCACCGCCAGCAGCAGGCTGCCGGTCCGGTCGAACAACCACTGCGACAGGCCGACCGCCGGGTTGGCGTCGCTGGCCAGCAGCGTGCGGCTGTCGCGGTCCTGGCGCCAGCGCTGGATCCATTCGCTCTCGGCACTCGGCAGACTGAACTCGTGCGGCACGGTGTAGCGGCCGCGGTAGTCGAAGCCGGCGCGCGTCAGCTTGAGGCCGAGCACCAGGCCGAAGAACGAGCTGCGCTTGTCGTAGCACGGCACCATGATCGGCCGCCGCGGCAGGGCCGCGATCGCCGCCGTCACTTCGGCCGTACGCAGCTTGCGGATCGTCATGTTGACGGCGCCGGGCAGGTGGCCGGTGGCGAAGTCCGCCGGATAGCGGACGTCGACGAACAGCACCTGGTCGTCGGTGAACTGCTGGACCGCCGCCGCCGTGTCGAGCAGGTTCTGCTTGTTCGGATAGTCGGCGATCGCGCGGATGTCGTCGCGCGCGTCGGCGGCGAGTCCGGTCATCGGCCGCCGTTCGGCCATCCACTTCTCGTAGCCGCCGATCAGGAAGCTGGTGACGATGCCGTCCTTGAAGAACTTGTCGCTGAGCTCCGAGCTGCGGTTGCCGGACTCGCACAGCAGGATCGTCTGCTCGCCCGGCACCATCAGGCCGTTGCGGTCGGCGTCGAGGTCGGGGTAGCGCCGCGCCCAGGTGCCGGGAATCGCGCCGACCTCGACTTCCTCGGTCTCGCGCACGTCGAGCAGGTTGAACTTGCACCCGTCGCCGAGCCATTCGGCGAGCTGGTCGGTCTCGATGCCGCGCGGGTGCTCGAGCTGGCCGCTGTAGTCGAGCGTCTTCAGGCTGTTGTCGATCGCGGTCTTCTGGTTCTGCGTGGAGACGCGGGTCAGGTTGGTGCGCAACCGCTGGTTGGTCTCGTCCTGGACGTGCAGGTAGTAGAAGACGAACGCCGTGCCGGTGGCGAGCAGCAGCCCGATCGTGGTCAGCAGCGCCGCGCGGCTCGCGCCTTGTTGGCTGGCGCCCTGGCCATGCATGCGGCGCCGGACCGCCCAGCCGCCGCCGAGGGACAGGACCAGCAGGCCCAGTACCTGGCCGGCGCTGGCGAACAGACTCAGGAGCAAGTCCGGGGACGGGATGGCAAGCATGTCGGATGGCGACCTCTGCGCGTGAAAGACGGACCCGGCCGGGTGCCGGCCGTTGCGCGGCAGCGACCAACGGATGGTTCGTGGTCCGTTCGGCTCCGGGCGCGCGCGTGGCCCGTCGCGACCGCCGTACCCATGTTGAGGGCCCCGATCTTTGGAGAATCTGCAAGAACCCGTGAAGATGCCCCAGAAAGGCGCGCGAACGGCCTGGATGCGGGCCGTGGTTTCGCTGCGGCGTGTCGGACCGCCCTCTCCTCTTCACCCATTCCTCTGCCCGGCCCGGCGATCGCCGCGCGCACCGGGGCTCCGGCTCAGTTCTTTTCCAGCGCCGCGTTGGCTGCCGGGACGTCGCCCTTCCTCTTGTGCTTCTCGAACCAGGTGCGCACGTACAGGATGCGCCGCAGCCGGTTGCTGACGTGTCGGCCGGACGCGCCGTGGTACTCGTCGGGCACGCGCACCATCACCGTGTCGACCTTGCGCAGCTTGAGCGCCTGGTAGAACTCCTCGGTCTGGCCGATCGGCGTGCGCAGATCGAGCTCGCCGGTGATCAGCATGGTCGGGGTCTTGACGTTGCCTACGTACTTGAGCGGCGAGCGGTTCCAGTGCTCGGTGATGTCGTCCCACGGCAGCTTGGCGAAGTTGTGGTACCAGAACGGCCCGTCGGTGGTGCCGACGAAGCTGATCCAGTCGATGACCGGGAACATCGACACCGCGGCGCGGAAGCGATCGGTATGGCCGACGATCCACGCGGTCAGCACGCCGCCGCCGCTGCCGCCGTAGACGAACAGGTTGCCCTCGTCGACGCAGCCCTGCGCGATCACCGCATCGACGCCGCGCATCAGATCGTCGTAGTCCTTGCCCGGGTAGGCGTTGTTGATCGCGTTGCCGAACGTCTTGCCATAGCCGGTACTGCCGCGCGGGTTGGTGTAGAGCAGCAGATAACCGTTGGCCGCGTGGTTCTGCCGCTCGAAGTCGAAGTTGACGCCGAACATCGCGTGCGGGCCGCCGTGGATCTGCAGGATCAGCGGGTACTTCCCGCCCTTGTCGAAGTCCGGCGGTTTCACCAGCCAGCCCTGGACGCGCGTACCGTCGACGCTGTCCCACCAGAGTTCGTCGACGGCGGCGAGTTTCTTGCCATGCAGCAGATCGCTGTGCACATCGGTCAGCTTGCTGAAACCGTCCTTGTTGTGCACGGCGATCGCGCCGGGCTCCGACTGGGATGACAGCACGCCGAGCACGACGTCGTCGCCGAAATGGCCGGCGAAACGGAACTGCGCGTCCTTGGGCGTCAGCGTCACGACGCCGCCCTTGCCATCCGGCCGGCCGACGCGGATGCCGCCCTCGTCCTCGTAGTTGAAGAACAGGCCGCCGCGGTGGTCCGTGCGCAGCGCCTGCGGCGTGCGATCGAACTCCGGCGTCAGGCAGCGCGGCATCGCGTTGTCGCCGTGCAGCGCGATCACGTACAGGTGGTCCACGGCATACGTGTCCGGACTCCAGTCGTGGCCGACATAGGCGATCTGCTCGCGGTCGAGCACCACCGGCGAATGGTCCGGTCCCTTGCGGTGCGTCAGCTGTCGCACCTGCGCCGATTCGACGTCGACGGCGTAGAGCTCCGACTCCTGTACCTGCCAGTCGGCATCCGCTTCGCGCAGCCCGTCGAACACCAGCTCCTTGCCGTCCATGGTCCACTGCGGCGCGCCGTGGTCGAAGTCGCCCTCGGTGACCTGCCGGCCGGTGCCGCCGGTGGCCGCGACGACGAACACGTGACGCCAGCCGCTCGGCGCGTAGCCGCTCTGGTCGCGGCGGTACTGCAGCCGGGTGATGACCTTCGGCTCTTCGGCCCATTTCGCCCCCTTCGGCGCGCTCGGCATCGCGATCTTGAAGCCGTCCTTCTCCGGCACCTGCATGTTGAACGCGATCTGCCTGCTGTCCGGCGACCACTGCAGGTTGCTCGGCGACTCGGTGACATGCGTGATCTGCGTCGCTTCGCGGGTCGCCACCCAGGCGACGAAGATCTGGCTGCCCTTGGGCGCACCTTCGGCGATGTAGCACAGGCGCGTGCCGTCGGGCGACCACTGCGCGTCACTGCCCTGGGCGAACAGGCGCTGGCGACCGCCATCCTGATCCATCAGCCACAGCTCGCTGCGCACGCGATCCTCGATCTTGTCGGTCCACTGGCGCGTGTACACGATCTGCTTGCCGTCGGGCGACAGGCGCGGGTCGGCGACGTTCTGCCAGTCGAGCAGCAGGTCGAGGCCGAGCCGCGTCGGATCGGCCTTCGGCTTGTCGTTGTCCTGGGCGAGCAACGCAGCGGCGCAGAGCAGCACGGCGAAGGGCTTCAGCATGGGTTCTCCGGGGGCTGCGATCATGCCGCGGGCCCGGCGGCGGCGACAGGGGGCGCTCAGCGCGGGCTGTCGCTGCGCAGGAAGTCGAGGATCGCCTTGCTGTAGTCGTCGCCGAGGGTCCTGGTCAGCACCTTGTCCTGCTCCTCGGGCAGGAGTTCGATGCTCGGCTGCTCGCCCTTGCTACTCTTCGCCCACCAGGCATCGCCGAGTGCGGTCAGCGCCTGCTTGCCATGGTCGTCCTGCCGCAGCAGGTACAGCGCCGTGCCGTAGGCCAGCAGCGACAGCTCGTGCTCGTACTTGGTCGGGTCGGTGTGCAGCATGCGCAGCAGGTCCGGCTTGTCCTTCGCCAGCCGGCGCACGTCGCTGCGCCAGCCGGTGTGCTCGGTCACGGCGACGAAGCCGACGCGGTGGTTGAAGGCATGGATGCGGCCGGTCAACGTCTCCTCGGCGACCCAGGCCAGGCCCTCGTGCAGCCAGAACGGCACGCGCTTGAATTCGCGGTAGACGATCAGCAGCGTCTGCTGGTGCACGATCTGGTTCGGCAGCCGGAACTCGGTCTTCGGCCGGCGATCGTCGACCACGACGTACAGCGACGGTTCGTACAGATTGAAGCCGGCCTGGCCGCGCGCGGCCTTGGCCCAGTCGGCGAGATAGGCGTACTTCGGCACCAGGTGGTCGAGTACCGCGCCGACATCCTGCTGCCGGTCGATGACGATCACCATCGACGGCACCGGCGCACTGTCGCTGCCCCAGGCCTTGCGGAAGAACTCGTTGACCTTGTCGAGCGTGCTCTGCAGCGACGTCGCTCCCTGCACGTGTTCGCCGAGCAGCAGGCCGCACTGGCCGGCGGCGTCGAGATAGCCGCGCAGGTGCAGCTTCGGCAGCAGCGGCCCGTAGAACGCCAGCAGTTCACGTGCCGGCGCCGGCGCCGTCGCCGGCAGCGCCGCCGGCGGATACTCGGTGCCCTGGTAGCGCACCTGGCCGGTCTGGGCCGGCGCGGCCGCGGCGAGCGCCAGCAGCAGGGCCGGGGCGCGGCAGCGGTGGTGGCAGCGATGTCCGAAGCTGGCTTGCATCGATCGGCGCAGAGTCTGGGCGCCTTCGTCACCGCCGGCAAGGTGCCGGCGCCCGTGCACCGTCGATGCGGCGAGAACGGTACCAGGGCCTCAACCCGCGGCAGGCAGCTCGTGCACGCTGAGCAGCCCGTGCCGACGCCAGCCGATCGCCAGCATCCACGTACGCGCGGCAGTCACGGGCCGGACGATCGCTTCGAGTCCGCGTACCCGGATGGTCTCGCGGAAGCCGTCGAACCAGGGGGCCGAAGTGAAGCTGTCGATCGCGGCGGCCACGGCTACTTCGCGGCCTTCGGCCGCGTGCTTCCTGCCATTGGCGAGCACGTAGCGGATCGCATTGCGGACTTCGCGCGGCGTCTTCAGGATGCGGTCGTGGTAGCGGTCGGCGAACACCCTGCCGCGGCGTCCCCATGTCTTGTTGAGGGCCTTGGCGATGCGGATCAGCAGACCTTGCAGGCCGCGGCTCAAGGCCGTCCGGTCGCGGCCTTCGACGAGCAGATGCAGGTGATCGTTGAGCACCGCGTAGTGGCACAGGCGGAAGTCGCCCGCTCTGGCGGCGCTGACTGTGCCCCTGCAGCCAGCGGCGAACGCGGCGCGCAGGGTCGCGTACTCGGCCCGCTGTCGCAGTCGCGGCAGCCCCTGGCGCAGCTTCACCGTCACGTGCACCGGGAACCTCGACGCCAGCGTCGCGCGCTGGCGGTGTTGCTCTCCCGCGCGCTCGCCCTTCGGACGGCGGCCGGCGCCGGCACGGCGGCCGCCGTGCCCGAGCGGGAACGGCAGTAGCGCAACCTTCGGTTTGCCGGCGCGGCGGTTCACGATTCGAGCGTTCATCTTGATAGGGCACTAATTAGCAGGGCAAGGCCTGTTCGTCAAGCATGAAGTCCGCCGAACGGCAGATGCTGCCGAAAAAACTCGCGCCTCGAGGCGCTAACCGAGTGCCGCGCTCCAGCGCGCCAGGGCGGCGGCGAAGTCGGCGCGGCCGAGGCCGATGCGCAGCCAGCGGTCGTCGAGGTCGAACAGCGGCGACGGCACCAGCAGCGCACTGCCGCGCTCGCGCACGCGCTCGGCCAGCGCGGTGGCGTTGCCGCCCGGCAGTTCGGCGAGCGACACCGGCCCGCCCTGCGGCGGTTGCCAGCGTAGCCGCGCGCCCTGCTGCGCGGCGAACGCGTGCATGCGCGCGCCGTTGCCGGCGATGCGTTCGCGGTTCTGCCGCAGGATCGCCGGTGCCGCCGCCAGCGCGTACTGCGCCAGCAGTTCGCTGACGCCGTTGCTGCAGATCGAGGTCCAGTCCTTCTGCTGCTCGATCTGGCCGAGCAGCGCGCGGTCGCGGGCGACCAGCCAGCCAAGGCGCAGGCCCGGCAGGCCGAAGCTCTTCGACAGGCCCCACAGGCTGATCGCCTGCGGCAGCAGCACCGCCGCCGGCGGCAGTTCGCTGGCATCGTCGGGCGCGAGGCCGCGGTACATCTCGTCGCTGAACCACAGCGCCCCGCTGCGCGCGACCAGCCGCTGCAGGTGCAGCCACTCGTCGAGCGTCGGCAGCAGCCCGGTCGGGTTGTGCGGGAAGTTGGTGATCAGCAGACGCGGCTGGCGCTGCAGCAGCGCTGCCAGCGCCGGCCAGTCGAGGGCGAACCCGGTCGCGGTCGGCTGCAGGCGCCACTCCAGCACCGTGGCGCCCGAGCGTGCCGGCAGGTCCTTCAGCGACTGGTAGCACGGCGTCAGCACGACGACCTCGTCGCCGGCAGCGAGCACCGCCTGCAGCAGCAGCAGGATCGCCTCCTGCGGCGCGCCGGCGACCAGCACGTCGTCGCTGCGGCAACCGGGATAGAACGCCGCGATCGCCGCGCGCAGCGCCGCGGCGCCGCGCGTCTCGGTGTAGCCAAGACGCAGCCGCAGCAGTTCGTCCGGGTCGGCGCCGGCGAGGGCGAGCAGCCCGCCGACCGTCAAGGGTTCGCAGTCGGAGGCGCTGAGCTGGTGGGCGACGCTGTGCTCGTAGCGGCCGAAGTAGCGTTCGAGCAGGAACGGACGGGTCGCAGCCATGCGCCGAGCGTAGCGGCCGGCACGGGCGCACCAACCGGGCAGCGTCGGCACGCGGCGCCGGCGACTTTCCGCCTGCAGCCGGCACCAGCGGCACGTAGCATCGGCCGCGAAAACCCAGCCATCATGCGCACCCTCGCCGTCGTCCCGTTGGTGTTCGCCGCCCTGCTCCCCGCCCAGCAGGATCCGCCGGGCCCGGTCGCCAAGGTGCTGCTCGACACGCTCGCCTGGCGCTGCATCGGCCCGTTCCGCGGCGGCCGGGTCGCGGCCGTGACCGGCGTGGCCGGCGACCGCGACACCTATTACTTCGGCGCCACCGGCGGTGGCGTGTGGCAGACCACCGACGCCGGCAAGAACTGGAAGAACGTCAGCGACGGTGCGTTCGGCGGCTCGATCGGCGCCGTGGCGGTCAGCGACAGCACCCCGGACGTGGTCTATGTCGGCGGCGGCGAGAAGACCTGGCGCGGCAACGTCAGCTCGGGCGACGGCATGTGGAAGTCGACCGATGCCGGCGCGCACTGGGAGTTCATCGGTCTGCCCGACAGCCGGCACATCGCGCGCATCCGCATCCACCCGAAGAACCCCGACCTGGTCTATGCCGCGGTCATGGGCCATGTGTCCGGCAAGAGCGAGGAGCGCGGCGTGTTCCGCAGCAAGGATGGCGGCAGGAGCTGGGAACGGATCCTGTTCGCCAACGACCTCGCCGGCGCCGTCGACCTGTGTTTCCAGCCCGGCGCGCCGGACACGCTGTACGCGAGCACCTGGCGCGCGATCCGCACGCCGTGGTCGCTCGAGTCCGGCGGCGACGGCTCGGCGCTGTGGAAGACCACCGACGGTGGCGATCACTGGACCGAGCTCAGCAAGAAGCCCGGCATGCCGGCCGGCACGCTCGGCATCATCTGCATGAGCGTGTCGCCGGCGGAGCCGCGGCGCGTCTATGCGATGGTCGAGGCCGACGACGGCGGCCTGTTCCGCAGCGAGGACGCCGGCGACCAGTGGAGCCGCGTCAACAGCGACCGCGACCTGCGCCAGCGCGCCTGGTACTTCTCGCGCTGCTACGCCGACAGCAAGGACGCCGACACCGTCTACGTGCTGAACGTCGGTTTCCACAAGTCGACCGACGGCGGCAAGAAGTTCCAGACCATCGCCGTGCCGCACGGCGACAACCACGACCTGTGGATCGACCCGAAGGATCCGCTGCGGTTGATCGAGGGCAACGACGGCGGCGCCACGGTCAGCAGCGACGGCGGCAGGACCTGGTCGCTGCAGGGCAACCAGCCGACGGCGCAGTTCTACCGGGTGACGACCGACGACCACGCGCCGTACCGCGTCTACGGCGCACAGCAGGACAACAGCACGGTGCGCATCAGTTCGCGCGGCCGCAGCGGCGCGATCACCGCGCAGGACTGGGAGAGCACCGCCGGCGGCGAGAGCGGCTGGCTGGCGCCGCAGCCCGGCCGGCCGGAGGTGGTGTTCGGCGGCAGCTACGGTGGTCTGCTGCAGCGGCTCGACCACCAGAGCGGCATCTCACGCAATGTCGCGGTGTGGCCCGACAACCCGATGGGCTGGGGTGCTGGCGCGCTGAAGTACCGCTTCCAGTGGAGCTACCCGATCCTGTTCTCGCGCCACGACCCGGACACGCTGTACGCGGCCGCCAACGTGCTGTTCAAGACCCGGAACGACGGCCAGACCTGGACGCCGATCAGTCCCGACCTCACGCACGACGACAAGCAGAAGCAGGAGTCGTCCGGCGGGCCGATCACCAAGGACAACACCTCGGTCGAGTACTACTGCACGATCTTCACGGTGGCCGAGTCGGCGCTGCAGCAGGGCGTGATCTGGTGCGGCAGCGACGACGGTCTGGTGCACGTCACCAGGGACGCCGGCAGGACCTGGCAGAACGTGACGCCGCCGGCGCTGCCCGAGGGCACGCAGATCAACTGCATCGACGCGCACCCGTTCCAGGCCGGCGGCGCCTATGTCGCCGGCACGCGCTACAAGCTCGACGACTTCCACCCGTACCTGTTCGTCACCGAGGACTTCGGCCAGAGCTGGCGCGAAATCGATGCCGGCATCGAGCCGAAGTGGTTCACGCGGTGCATCCGCGCCGATCCGGTCCGGGCCGGCCTGTTGTTCTGCGGCACCGAGCGCACGGTCTACCTGTCGTTCAACGACGGCCGGCTGTGGCAGAAAATGCCACTCAACCTGCCGCCGGTGCCGGTCACCGATCTGTGCATCAAGGGCGACCAGCTGATCGCCGCCACCCAGGGCCGCTCGTTCTGGATGTTCGACGACCTGCCGCACCTGCGGCAGCTGAGCCCGGAGATGGCCACTGCGGCGGTGCAGTTGTTCGCGCCGACGCCGTACGAACTGGGCCCGACCGGCTTCCGCCGGCGCAGTGCCGACGACGACGACGACGACAAGGAGCAGCCGCCGCCGCCACTGCCGCCGGCGAGCGGCAAGAACCCGCCGGCCGCGGCCGAGGTGCGCTTCCTGATCGGCGGCGATGCCGATGCCCCGATCACCGACGAAGTGGTGGTCGAGTTCAGCGACCGCAACGGCATCGTGCAGAAGCAGCTGTCGAGCGCCAGCAAGGACGACAAGGACAAGCTGGTGCCCAGGCGCGGCATGAACGTCGTGCACTGGGACCTGCAGTGGCCCGACGCCAAGCAGATCAAGGGCATGATCCTGTGGGGCGGCAACCTGCGCGGCCCGCGCGCCGCCCCCGGCAGCTACACGGTGCGGCTGCAGGTCGGCAAGACCGAACTGCGGCAGCAGCTGCTGGTCAAGAAGGATCCGCGGTCGCCGGCCACCGAGGCCGAGCTGCAGGCCAGGTTCGAGTTCGTGCTCGGCTGCCGCGACACGCTGACCCGGACGCACGAGACGATCCTGCAGATCCGTGCGTTGCGCGAGCAGCTCGACGCGGTGGTCGGCCGCGCCGACGGCGACGCCCGGCAGGAACTCGAGGCCAGGGCCAAGTCGGTCAAGGAGGCGCTGACCAGGGTCGAGGAGGCGCTCTACCAGACGAAGTCGAAGAGCGCCGAGGACCCGCTCAACTTCCCGATCAAGCTCAACAACAAGCTCGCCGGCGTGATGGCGTCGGTCAACGGCGCCGAGTTCGGGCCCACCGACAGCCAGCTCGCCGTCAAGGCCGACCTGATCAAGGCGATCGACGAACAACTGGCTGAGTTCACGCGGCTGCAGGGCGACGCGGTCAAGTCGTTCAACGCGTTGGCGGCGAAGTTGCAGGTGCCGTACGTGAAGTGATCGCGGCCACGGGAAACCGCGGAGCCGTTGAACCGCTGCCGCGAAAGTGCCGTTGGCCGGCCGCCGAGAACGCGGCGCCGCGACCGCCGCCGCGCCGCACGACCGCCCGCAAACACCGACCCAAGCATGCACCCCACGCTCCCCGTCAGGCTCGTCCTGTTCGCCGCCGCGCCACTCGCGGCGCAGATCGTCAACCCCGCGACGCAGCAGCCGCAGGGGCAGAATCCGCCGCAGGGCGAAGGCCAGCCGCTGCGCATCGAAGGCCGTCAGGTCTCGGAGCTGCGCGAGGAGGATCGCGTCGGCAGCTACGGCCAGCCGGAGTGGACCACCGTCCGGCGGTTCCCGGAGACGCGGGTCTACGTGCGGCCGGAGAACACCTTCGGCTTCGAGTACTGGCTGTTGCCGGAGATCGCGCACGGTGGCAAGAGCACGACCACCGCCACCCAGTACGAGTTCGAGGTCGGTCTGCCCGGCCGCGTACAGATCGACTGGTACATCGTCTCGCACGAACAGGGCAACCAGGGACCGATGCAGTTCGACGAGCAGAAGTTCGAAGGCCGCTACGCGCTCGCCGACTGGGACGTGATCTGGGGCAATCCGACGGTCTACCTCGAGTGGTCGGCCGAGAACAACGCCGCCGACCACGTCGAGACCAAGCTGTTGCTCGGCGGCGAGATCTGCCCGTCGTGGCACTGGGGCAGCAACCTGGTGTTCGAGCACGAGACCGGCGGCGCGCAGACCAACTCGTACGAATGGACCGGCGGTGTCAGCAAGACGCTCGCCGACCAACGGTTCTCGGCCGGCGCCGAGTTCAAGATGGCGTTCGCGGACCAGCAGGGTGATCGCGGGCTGCACGACATGGAGCTGCTGATCGGGCCGAGCCTGCAGTACCGGCCGGTGCCGCGCGCGCACATGGACCTGGCACCGCTGTTCGGGGTCAACGCCGACTCGCCGCAGGTGAAGTTCTACTTCGTGTTCGGCTGGGAGTTCTGACCGACCGCCAGACCGCAACCGTGAGCGTCAAGACGCGGCGAACCTGATAGCATCGCCGGCCGCTTCCCGGCGAATCCCGATGACCACCGACCGCGCCCGAATGCCGACTGCCAGCGCTGCAGCGCCGGTGCTGACCCGTGCGTTCGGGGCGTCGGTGGCGCTGCACCTGCTCGGCGCCGGTGCGGCGATGTTCACCACGGTCGGCGCCGTCACCAGGGCGGACACCGGCTGGGACGCGGTGACGCAGCTGGCATCCCCGGCGGCGTCGGTGCGCCTGCAACTCGCAAAACGACCCGAGCCGATGCCATCGCCGGCCGAGACGCAGCTGCAGCGGTCCGACGTGCCGGCGGCGCCGCCGGCGGACATCGACATGACCGAATTGCCGGCCATGGCCGTGGACCTGACCACGCTGCCGGCCGTGAGCATGGCTCCGCGCGTCGCGGTCGGCGACGGCCCGCCGCCGCCGTTCGCCGAACGCCGCGACCTCGCCGCGGCAGCGTTGCGCGTGCGCGCGGTGCCGCCACCGGCCGCGGCGGCGCCGTCGCTGCCGTCGGCAGCGCGGGTGGTCGAGCCGGCACCGCTGTCCAGCGACAACCTGCTGCCGACCTATCCCGAGGCGGCGATGCGCCGGCACCTGCAGGGCAAGGTCGAGATCGAACTGTCGCTGACCGCCGAAGGACGCGTCAGCGCTGCCCGGGTGTTGCAGTCGAGCGGCCACGAGCTGCTGGACCAGACGACGCTCGCGGCCCTGCGCCAGTGGCGCTTCCGGCCGGCGACCCGGGATGGCGTGCCGGTCGCTTCGCTGTTCCGCCAGGTGGTGACCTGGGTGATCGCCGCCGCCGGTGGCCGTTGATCGACGTCGCGTCAGCGCTCGTGGCAAGAGGATAATCGCGGCCACGGTGGAGCCGGCCCGCTGCCAGCGCTCCAATCGGCGCATGCTCGCACGTCTGGTCGCCGGCGTCGCCGCTCTGGCGCTGCCCTTCGGGCTCGCTCCGGCGCAGCAGTTCGAACCGACCTGGGAGTCGTTGAACACGCGCACGCCACCGCGCTGGTTCCACGACGCCAAGTTCGGCATCTTCATCCACTGGGGCGTGTACTCGGTGCCGGCGTTCTGCGACACCAGCACCTACTCGGAGTGGTACCAGCACTGGCTCGACACCCGCTCGCACGGTGGTCTGGTCGCAGCGTTCCACGAGCGCGTGTACGGCGCCGACTTCGCCTACCGCGACTTCGCGCCGCTGTTCCGCGCCGAACTGTGGCGACCCGACGAGTGGGCCGACGTGTTCCGCCGCGCCGGCGCCAAGTACATCGTCGTCACCAGCAAGCACCACGACGGCTTCTGCCTGTGGCCGAACCAGCTCGGCAGCGAGATCCGCGGCTATCCGTGGCACGCGGGCGCCACCGGGCCCAAGCGCGACCTGCTCGGTGAACTGGCGGCCAGCGTGCGCAAGGCCGGCATCAAGTTCGGCCTCTACTACTCGTTCCTCGAGTGGCACAACCCGCTGTTCGAGCAGTCGATCCCCGCCTACGTGCAGCGGCAGATGATCCCGCAGATCCAGGAGCTGGTGCTGCGCTACCAGCCGTCGGTGTTCTGGCCCGACGGCGAGTGGGAACAGCCGGACAGCATCTGGCGCAGCACCGAGATCCTGCAGTGGCTGTACGCCAATGCCCAGAACCGCGACGAACTGGTGGTCGACGATCGCTGGGGCAAGGGCCTGCGCGGTCGCAGCGGCGACTTCTACACCACCGAGTACGGCGACGGTGGCGGCGGCGGCGACAGCTACTCGGGCAAGCGCAGCTTCGAGGAGTGCCGCGGCATCGGCCACAGCTTCGCCTTCAACCGCGCCGAGGGCTACGACGTCTACCTGTCGCGCACCGAGTGCGTGCGCACGCTGATCGATCTGGTCAGCCGCGGCGGCAACCTGCTGCTCGACATCGGTCCGGCCGCCGACGGCACCATCCCGCTGCTGATGGTCGACCGGCTGCTGGCGATCGGGCGCTGGCTGGAACGCAACGGCGAGGCGATCTACGGCACCGAGGCGAGCCCGTTCCGCCACACGCCGTGGGGCCGCGCCACGCAGAAAGGCCACACCGTGTACCTGCACCTGTTCGACTGGCCGGCCGGCGAGCGGCTGCAGGTGCCGCTGCGCAACCACGTCACCGCCGCCTTCGTGCTGGCCGACCAGGCCAAGGCACCGCTGCCGTGCACGCCGTCGCCGTTCGGCCAGTCGATCGACCTGCGCGGCCGCCATCCGGAAGAGCACGCGACCGTGGTGGCGCTCGAACTCGACGGTGCGCCCGACGTCGACCAACGGCTGTTGCCCGACAGCGATGGCGCCGTCACGCTGCTGGCCCGCACCGCCAGGATCGCCGGCAGCGCGCTGAAGCTCGAGTCGCAACCGGATCGCTTCCGCAGCGCCACGTCCTGGAATCTCGGCTACTGGCAGAACACCGACGACACCGCCGCCTGGAGCGACGTCGTGCTCGAACCGGGCGTCGAGTACGACGTCGTGCTCGAGCACGCGGTGGCGCCCGGCGAGGAAGGCGGCGAGATCATGGTCAGCGTCGGCGACAAGCCGCTGCGCAGCAAGCTCGGCAACAGCACCGGCGGCTGGGATCGCTATGTCGCGATCGCGCCGTTCACGGTGACCCGCAACGCGGCGGCCGCGGTCACGGTCACGGTCAAGGCGGCCAGGGTGCCGCACACCGCGCTGTGCAACCTGCGCTCGATCACCTTCCGGCCGAGCAGCAACAGCGGCGACGCCGGGCCGAGTGCGCTGGCGCTGCGGCGCGAGGTGCGCGCGGCGTTCGATCGCATGGAACGGCTGCTGCGGCAGGGCGACCTCGCCGGCGTGGCGCACTGCTATGCCGACGACGCGGTGCTGCTGGCGCCGGGCATGGCGCCCAGCACCGGCCGCGCCGCCATCGATCGCTACTGGCTGGGCATCGAGCAGCCGCAGGACTGGCGGCTCGAGATCTTCGACGTGCGCGGCGGCGGTGATCTGCTGCACGTGCTCGGGCGCTCGACCTTGACCAGCATGTGGCAAGGCAAGGAGCGCCGGTCGGTGGTCGACTTCGCGCTGGTGTTCCGCCGCCAGACCGACGGCTCGCTGCGCGTGCAGAGCGACACGTACTGGCCGGCGCGCTGATGGCCGGCGCGCTGATGGCCGCCGCGCTGACGGGCGGCATTGCGGTGCCTTGGCCACGCTGCCGTGCTACAAGGTCGTGATGCAGAAGCTGGCCCTCGGCGAGCGCGCGCTCGCGCTGCCGGATCTCGTCGCCCTCAGTCGCACCGGCGCGCGCATCACCATCGGCAGCAAGGCGGCCCAGCGCGTGCTGCGCTCGCGGCGGGTCATCGAAGCCAAGGTCGCGGCCGGCGCGACGATCTACGGCGTCAACACCGGCTTCGGCAAGCTGGCCGGCGTGCGCATCGAACCGGGCCAGCTGGCACAGTTGCAGCGCAACCTGCTGTTGAGCCACGCGACCGGCGTCGGCGAGCCGCTGCCGCAGGCGACCAGCCGGCTGGCCCTGGCACTGCGGATCCACAACCTGGCGCTCGGCCATTCGGGCGTGCGCCTCGAACTGCTCGAACTGGCGGTCGCATTGTTCAATGCCGGCCTGGTGCCGGTGGTGCCGAGCCAGGGTTCGGTCGGCGCGTCGGGCGACCTGGCGCCGCTGGCGCACCTGGCGCTGCCGCTGCTCGGCTTCGGCGAGGTGCACGACGGCGGCCGGGTGATCAGCGGCAAGGCAGCGCTGGCCCGGATCGGCCGCGCGCCGATCGCGTTGCGCGAGAAGGAGGGGCTGGCGCTGATCAACGGCACGCAGATCATGACCGCGATCGGCATCCTGACGGTGCATCGGGCGCTGCTGCTGGCCAAGGCCGCCGACGTCGCCTGCGCGATGACGGTCGAGGCGCTGCGCGGCAGCGAGAAGCCGTTCCAGGCGCGCGTGCATCGGTTGCGCCCGCACCGCGGCCAGCTCGACACGGCGCAGAACCTGCGCGCGCTGCTGCAGCACAGCGAAGTCATGCTGTCGCACCAGGACTGCAACCGCGTGCAGGACGCCTACTCGCTGCGCTGCGCGCCGCAGGTGCACGGCGCCGCCAAGGACGGCATCGCCCACGCGCGCACGGTGCTGCTGATCGAGGCCGGCGCGGTGACCGACAATCCGCTGGTGTTCGCCTCCGGCGACGTCGTCAGCGCCGGCAACTTCCATGGCCAGCCGGTCAGCCAGGCGCTCGACTTCCTGGCCATCGCCACCAGCACGCTGGCCAACATCAGCGAGCGCCGCATCGAGCAGATGGTCAACCCCGACATCTCCGGCCTGCCGCCGTTCCTGGCCAACAATCCCGGACTCGAGAGCGGCTTCATGATCCCGCAGGTGGTGGCGGCATCGCTGGCGAGCGAGAACAAGTCGTTGGCGCATCCGGCGAGCGTCGACACGATCCCGACTTCGGCCAACCGCGAGGACCACGTGTCGATGGGCGTCACCGCCGCGCGCCATGCCGAACGCGTGGTACTCAACACCGCCAAGGTGCTGGGCATCGAGATCCTGTGCGCGGCGCAGGGCCTCGACCTCGGCGAACGCATGCGTCCTGGCCGCGGCGTGGCCGCCGCCTACAAGGCGCTGCGCCGGCACGTACGCCCGCTGCGCGGCGATCGTTACCTGGCGCCGGACCTCGCCGTGGCAGAACGGCTGGTGCTCGATGGTTCGCTGCTGGCCGCAGTGGAACGGGCGGTGGGTGAACTCCTGGTCTAGGCGGGCGGTGGGTGGACTGGCGGTCTGGGCGGGCGCTGTCGGGGCGGGCGCTGTCGGGACGGACGCTGTCGGGCGTCCGCGGGGCAAGGAGAAAGGACCGGGAGAAAAGAAGCCTCCGGCTGCAGTGGCTGGTGAGAGGAACACACTTGGCTGCTGCTTCGAAGGCTGCAGCCGGAGGCTTGGATGACCATCACGACGTCGAGTTGTCGGGCGAGCAACCCGTCCTCGATGTTGCAGGCAGGATGGTCGACTCGGTTGCGGTTCGGCACCGTGGCTCGATCGAGTCGAACGGCGCCGGCCAGGGCATGGACAGGAATCTGGCCGCGCGCCGTTCCAACATGGCGATGGCCGAACTCCAGCGCGAGTGGGTCCGCGACGCCGACCAGAGTCGCGTCGCGGCATCGAGAGAGTGCATGGTTGGTTTCATGCTCGGGAGGGGGAGCGAGGTGTGCAGGACAACGGCGCGCGGTCACTTGCGGCTTGGTTGTCCACCAGCAGCAGCTCACTCGCTGCTGTGATGGCCGATACGACTGTGAGCCGGCTCGACGGCCAGTCGATCTTGTGTTCGTCGCAGAATCATCGGCAGATCGGCCGCGAATGCGGTGGTACCGCACGCGCACTCGGTCGTGCGGCGAACTCGTGCTGGCGGACATATGGCCGAGCGGGCGGGATGCTTGCCGCGCAGGCAATCCGAGTTCCGCACCGCCCGGGTTTTCCACATTCCCTGCACGCAGCCCGGCGCGATGTGCGACCGGTCGGCGAACAGCGCCCGAAGGTTGCGGCGATGGCGTGCCCCGGAGAACCTAGTCGCATGCCCACGTACCGCGCCCCGCGCGGCAGCCAGATCACCTGCGCCAACTGGCAGATCGAAGCTGCGTATCGCATGCTGCAGAACAACCTCGACGCCGAAGTCGCCGAGGATCCAGAGCACCTGATCGTCTACGGCGGCTCCGGCAAGGCGGCGCGCAGTCCCGAAGCGCTGCAGAAGATCCTGGCCACGTTGCGGCGGCTGCAGCCGAACGAGACCATGCTCGTGCAGTCGGGCAAGTGCGTCGGGGTGTTCCGCACGCACGTCGATGCACCGCGCGTGCTGATCGCCAACAGCAACCTGGTCGGCGACTGGGCCAACTGGGACGAGTTCCGCCGGCTGGAGCAGCTCGGCCTGACCATGTTCGGGCAGATGACCGCCGGCTCGTGGATCTACATCGGCTCGCAGGGCATCGTCCAGGGCACCTACGAGACGTTCGTGGCTGCCGGCCGCCGGCACTTCGGCGGCGATCTGCGGGGCAAGCTGGTCGTGACGGCCGGGCTCGGCGGCATGGGCGGCGCGCAGCCGCTGGCCGTGACGATGGCCGGCGGGGTCTGTCTCGCCGCCGACGTCGATGGCGCGCGCATCGACAAGCGGTTGCAGACGCGCTACCTGGACCAACGGATCGACGACTGCAGGCAGGCGCTGCAGGCGGCGCAGGCCAAGCAGCAGAACGGCGAAGCGTGGTCGATCGGCGTGGCATGCAATGCCACCGAACTGCTGGCGGCGGTACGCGATGCCGGCGTCGTGCCCGACCTGCTGACCGACCAGACCTCGGCGCACGATCTGCTGAACGGCTACCTGCCCGAAGGCATGTCGCTGCCGCAGGCCAGGGCGCTGCGCGCAAGCGATCCCGTGGCCTATCTCGCCGCGGCGCGGCAGACGGTCGCCAGGCATGTCGGGTTGCTGCTCGAGCTGCAGGAACGCGGTGCGATCACCTTCGACTACGGCAACAACATCCGCGCCGAGGCGCGGGACGCCGGCGTCGCCGAGGCGTTCCGCATCAAGGGCTTCGTGCCGGAGTACATCCGGCCGCTGTTCTGCGAGGGCCGCGGACCGTTCCGCTGGGTCGCCCTCGGCGGCGATCCCGCCGACATCGCCCGCACCGACCAGCTGGTGCTCGAGCTGTTCCCGCACAACGAGGGGCTGACGACCTGGATCCACAAGGCCAGGCAGCGGATCGCGTTCCAGGGCCTGCCGGCGCGCATCTGCTGGCTCGGCTACGGCGAGCGGGCGCGGTTCGGCCTGGCGGTCAACGAACTGGTGCGGCTCGGCGAGTTGCAGGCGCCGATCGTGTTCGGCCGCGACCACCTGGACTGCGGTTCGGTGGCGTCGCCGTACCGCGAGACCGAGGCGATGCAGGACGGCAGTGACGCGATCGCCGACTGGCCGCTGCTGAACGCCATGCTCAACACCGCGGCCGGCGCCACCTGGGTGTCGATCCACCACGGCGGCGGCGTCGGCATGGGCAAGTCGATCCACGCCGGTCAGGTGACGGTCGCCGACGGCACGCCGGCGGCCGCCGTGCGCATCCAGCGGGTGCTGACCTGCGATCCGGGTACTGGCATTGTGCGCCACGCGGACGCCGGCTATGACAGGGCCCGCGAAGTGGCGGCAGCTCAGGGTGTCGACCTGGGCGGCTGACGCGCGGTACCCACCATGGCGAACGCCATTCGCCCCTTGCCGTGCGCTGTTCCGCTCCATCCTGCCGCCGGGGCCTGGCCGTCCGCGTCTCGATTCCCGTCGTCGCTGCGCCGCCGCGGCACAGTCGCCGCCGCCGGTGGTCCGAAAACAGGATAGTCTCGAACAGCCGATGTTCCGCTTCAAGAAGCCGAAGGACGCCGCCGCCGCCCGGGTCCAGGATCAGGAACTGGTGGTGATCGTCGACCGCGCCGTGAACCCGTTCCTGGTGCTGTTCCACGAACCGGCCGGGTACCGCGCCGAACAGATCCGGGCCCTGCGCAACCGGCTGGTGGCGATGAACCCGGACGGCGAACCGAAAACGCTGGTGGTCACCTCGGCGGTGCGCGGCGAGGGCAAGACCGTCGCGGCGTTGAACCTGGCGATGGCGTTCGCCGAACTCGAGCGCAGCCAGGTGCTGGTGGTCGACGGCGACCTGCGGCGGCCGGGCGTCGAGCGCTGCCTCAACCTGAATCCCGAACCGGGACTCAGCGACGTGCTGCTCGGCAGCGCCGCGCTGGAGAAGGTGCTGCGGCCGGCCGGCTACCGCAAGCTGATGGTGCTCGGCGCCGGCACTCGGGTCAGCAATCCCGCCGAAGTGCTCGGCCAGAGCCGCCTCGATGAATTGCTGGCGCGGCTCAAGGAGCGGTTCCAGTACGTGGTGATCGACACGCCGCCGGTGCTGCCATGCACCGATGCCGGCGTGCTCGGCGCGCGCGCCGACGGCACGCTGCTGGTGTTGCGGCTCGAGCATTCGAGCAAGAGCCACGCCAAGGACGCGCTGCGCACGCTGCAGGACCTGGGCGCCAACGTGCTCGGCACGTTCGTGACCGAGGTGCGTGGCCAGGATCCGGCCAGCGACCGGCGCCTCGGCTACGACGAGGCGGAGGAGTGAGCCGCGTGATGGGCGAACTCCGCGACACGCTGAAGGCGGCCGTCCGGCAGATGGCGTTCCGCACTTCGCTCGACAACCTGAAGAAGCAGGGCGTGCAGCAGGTCAACGTGCTGGGCATCGACCGCATCATCGCGCTGGTCGACGAGGCCGTGCACCGCAGCCTCAAGAGCCGCCTGGTCGGCATCGAACGCGAGGCGGTGGCGACCGCGACCAAGGACGAGTTCCTGCGGCTGCTGAAGAGCAACGAGCACCTGCAGAAGCAGAAGGGCGAGCTCGAGCAGCTCAAGGACCGCGCCCAGGACGAGGTCGATCAGCTGCGGCGCGAACTCGGGCAGCAGCAGCAGGCGCTGCGCACCCGGCTCGAGCACGGGGCGCTGCAGCAGCAGCAACGCTACGACGGCGAGAATGCGGCGATCGCGCAGCGCGTGGCCGAGCTGTTCACCGCGCTGGCCGGCGAACAACCGACGTTGCTCACCGTGCAGGAGCGCGTGCTGGAGCTGCTGCTGGACGTGGTCGCGGGCGAGCGCAAGACCGCCGATGCCGCGCGCGCTGCGCTCAACGACCACGAGGTCTCGCTGCTGCAGCGCCGCATCGACAAGCTCAACGACGCGCTGGCCGTGACCGAGCGGCGGCTCAAGGACGTGGCGGCGCTGAAGAACGTCGATCAGGGCATCTCGTCGCTGTACCGGCAGGTGCAGGGTCTGAGCGACGACGACACGTACTTCCGCCGCAAGCAGGAATTGATGGCGGAGATCTTCTCGGCGAACTACGAGCTGCAGAAGCGAACCGGCAAGTGAGCAGCCAACCGAACCCCAGGAACGAGCGAACGATGAGCGACAAGCAAGGGGGCGCAACCCCGAAGAAAGACCACGGCGTGCTGTATCTCGGCATGGACCTCGGCACTTCCCGCACTTCCGTGTCCGCCAGCAATGGCGTGCGCGAATCCGTCTACTCGGTGGTCGGCTATCCGAAGGACGTCGTCAGCATGAAACTGCTGAAGCGCGAGGTGCTGTTCGGCAAGGAGGCGATCGACAAGCGGCTGTCGCTGAAGATGTTCAAGCCGCTGGAGAAGGGCGTGCTCAAGCACAGCACCGAAGCGACCAGCCCTGACGCCAAGGACAACCTCAAGGCGGCGCAGGACCTGATCGGCGAGGCGATCCGGCTGGCCAAACCGCGCAAGGACGAGCTCATCTACTGCGTGATCGGCGCGCCGGCCGAGGCGTCGATCAAGAACAAGGCGGCGATCGTCGAGGCGGCGCGCGCCCACGTCGACTCGGTGATGTTGTGCAGCGAGCCGTTCTCGGTCGCCTACGGCCTCGACTGGCTCGAAGACGTGCTGGTGATCGACATCGGCGCCGGCACCACCGACCTGTGCCGCATGCACGGCACGATGCCCGAGGACCAGGACCAGGTGATGTTCCACGTCGCCGGCGATGCGGTCGACCTCGAACTGCAGGCGCTGATGGACAAGCACTGCAAGGGCGCGCAGTTCACGATCCAGATGGTCAAGGACATCAAGGAGCGCTACGCGTTCGTCGGCGAGCCCGCCGAGCGCGCGCTGGTCGAACTGCCGGTCAACGGCAAGCCGACCCAGTTCGACATCACCGACCAGCTGCAGAAGGCCTGTTCGATCCTGGTCGATCCGATCGTCCAGGGGCTGCACAAGCTGGTGGCCACGTTCGACCCGGAGTTCCAGATGAAACTCAAGAACCGGGTGCTGCTCGCCGGCGGCGGTTCGCTGATCAAGGGCCTCGACACCGCGATCGAGAAGGCGATGAAGGAACGCCTCGGCGGCGGCAAGGTGATCAAGATCGAGGAGCCGATCTACGGCGGCGCCAACGGCGCGCTGAAGATCGCCCACGACATGCCCGAGGAGTTCTGGGAGAAACTCAAGTAGCTGCTCTGCCGACGCCGGGGTCGAGCCCGAACTCGCTCTGCAGGATCTGCCGCAAGGCGAAGAAATCGCGGATCTCGTAGTGCGGTCGCGTCACGCCGGCCTCCTGGTCATGGCGACCGGAGCGGCGGTTGCGCACCGTGATCCAGCCCTCGCGGTTGCACGGATCGATGTCGTTGGTCGGGTTGTCGCCGACGTACATGCAGCGCTTGGGCTCGAGCTTGAGGCGCTGCAGCACGCGGCGATAGAGCTTCGGGTTCGGCTTGCTGAAGCCGACCTGGTCGGTGAAGAAGATCGCGTGCGGGGTCAGGAACTCGAGGATCTTCAGCCGCACGAGCTTCTCGGCCTGCTTGATCGTGATGCCGGCGGAGATGATGCCGCGCAGCACGCGCGTGGTCGCCAGCCAGCGCAGCACTTCGTAGACATCGTCGTGCACCTGCAGTTCGCGCCACTTGGTGTCGTGGTAGGCGACCACGCCGGCGGCGACGATCACCGCCTTGTTGACGCCGGCCGTGGCCTCGGGCGGCAGCCGTTCGAGCACCTTGTCGAAGTGGCCGCCGTAGTTGCTGCTGAACTCGACCAGCGTCTCGTCGAGTTCGCGCAGCGCCTCGTCGCGATCGGCCTTGAGACCGGCGCGGATCATCGCATCGATCGCGGCACGCCGCGCCTTGTCGGCGAACACCGTGGTGCTGAACAGGGTGTCGTCGATGTCGAAGAAGATCGCGTCGAGGGAACGGGTCACGGCTCCGAGGGTGGTGGTCCGGAAACGCGCGCAGGCCGCGGCAGCATCGCTGCGGCGGCCTGCGAGTCTACGGCTCTGGCTTGCGGGCGGAAGGTGTCCTGGTCACTTGGCCAGCAGATCGCGCACGTCGGTGATCCAGGCGCGCACCATCACCATCAGGCTCTTGTTCTCGTCGGCGGTGCCTTCTTCCTTGAACAGGAACGAGATCAGCGGCAGCTGGGCCAGCACCGGGATCTCGGCGCGGCGCTCCTTGTTGAGGCTCTGGCGCAGGCCGCCGATCAGCACCGTGCCGCCGTCCGGCACCTTGGCGGTGGTCTGGAAGTTGGTCACCGTCAGGTTCGGCAGCTGCAGGGTCACCGGCAGCGTCGAGCCGGCCAGCGAGGTGGTGAAGGTCGGGATCGGCCGGGTCAGCTCGGCGACCGTCGGCGCCAGGTCGAGGATGATGTACTTGCGGTCCTGCTGGATCACCGGCTTGACGTCGAGCACGACGCCGTCCTGGATCACGTCGACCTTGGGGTCGGCGATGAACGACGCCTGCGCCACTTCGACGTCGAAGTCACGGATGTAGGCGGTCTGGTTGACCACCGCGACGTGGCCGCGCTCGTTGTCCATCACCGACAGGATCTGGCTGTTGACCACCTCGGCGTCTTCCTGCTTCTCGACGGCGCGCAGGATCGAGTTGAGTTCGATGTTGTCGAGGATGCTCCAGCCGGCGGTCAGGCCACCGTTGGTGTTCAGCGAGCGGCCCAGCGGCGTGCCGAAGAAGTTCTCGGTGCGGCCGCGGATGTCGCCGTCGCGACCGTCGTTGAAGAACGCGCCGGCCAGCGGATTGGCCGCCGGGTCGCCGGTGCCGCCGTTGTCGAGCCCCTGCGAGGCGTTGTTCTGCAGGCCGTTGGTGAGGTCGTCGAGCGGGGCGACCGTGCCCTTGTTGCCCGAGCCGCCGAGGCCGCGGAAGTCGAAGCCGACCTGCTGCAGGAAGTTGCGGGTCACGGTCAGGAACTTGCTGTCGATCGTCACCGCCGAAGTGGCGAAGCGGCGCATGTCGCCGAGCACGCCCTCGACCCGCCGGTGCATTTCCGAGCTGCAGTTGATCACCAGGTAGCCGTTGTCCTCCGGCTTGAGCTGGACGCCTTCGCCTTCCCAGTACTTGAGGTCGGTGGCCTCTTTGATGTTGGTCTGCAGCGCGTCCATCTCGACGAACGCGATCTTGTCCTCGCTCTCGCCACCGGTGCGCGGCGTCTCCGACTTGCCGCCGTCTTCGCCGGGGATGTCGCGGATGCGCGGCGGCAGGAACTGCGTGCGCTTGAACACCAGGTCGCGGACGTCGTAGGTGTGCAGCACGTTGGCGCCGGCGGCCTGGGCCTTGTTGCCGATCACCACCACGCCATTGCGCACCGTCCACGCCAGGTTCTGGCTGCGGCCGGTCATGTGGTTGAGGAAGTTCTCGAGCGTGATCGAGTTGACCAGTTCGATGGTCAGCTTCAGGTTCTCGCCGGTGATCAGCTCACGGGCCTCGGGCGTGATGATGATCGGCACGCTGGTGGTCTGCTGCAGCAGCTTGACGACATCGGCGTAGGCGCCGTTCTCCTCGGTCAGGTTGAGCTTGCCGACCTCCGTGGTCCTGACCTTGTCGAGCACCGCCTGGTTGGCCGGATCGACCGGTGCCTCGGTGGCCGCAGTGTGCAGCCGGCGCAGCGCCTTCTCCCAGGTCTCCGGGTCGACGCGCAGCACGTCGGTCTGCGGCACCTTGAGCTCTTCCATCGCCTCGAGCATGTTGCGCAGCTCGCGCGACTTCTCGTTGTAGTAGGTGTCGGCGATGTCGTCGCGCGCGGCCTTGAGCGCGGCATTGTGCAGATCGACGGCCAGCGCGTTGTTCGGCTCGGTCTGCTCGGCCTTCAGCGCCAGGTCGGCGGCGTACTGGAAGCGCTTGCTCTGGAACGCCAGCTGCGCCTGCTGCAGCCAGTGCTCGACCTGGGCGCGGCGGCGGGCCACGGTCGCCTCGTTTTCCTCGCGCAGGCGCGCGGCCAGCCGCTGGGCGACGTCGGCGTTCTGCGCCCGCACCTGTTCGGTGCGCTTGGTCTCGGCCTCGGTCTTCAGCGCCTGCACCTGCTTCGGCAGATCACCCCAGTCCATCGACGACGCGGTGGTGATGTCGAGCTCGGCGTGGCGCAGGTCCTCGGCGGCGCCGGCGAAGTCCTTGGCCTCCATCTTGCCGCGCGCGTCCTGCAACAGCTGCGTCACCGCGGCGCGGCGGCGGTCGAGCTGGATGTGCGCCAGTTTCATCTGCTGCTCGTCGAAGCTCGCGGCATCGCCGGACGGCAGCCCGAGGTCGGCGTTGATCGCGTTGATCAGGTTGGCGACCTCCTGGTTGGCGGGCGCCAGATCGTGGGCCTTCATCAGTTCGAACTTGGCGGCCTCGAGCTTGCCACCGAGCCGCAGGGCCTTGGCATTGTCGAGGTACTTGGCGACCAGCGCCTCGCGGCGCTGCTGGTCCAGGTTGCGCTGGTCCTGCCCCTGGGGCGCGCCGGCCGGCAGCCGGTCATTGGCAATGTCACCGCGCAGCACTAGATCCGGACCCGGTCGGTCGCCGGCACTGCCGGCACCGACACTGCCGGCACCGACACTGCCGCCGGCGACACTGCCGCCGGCGACACTGCCGCCGGCGACACTGCCGCCGGCGACATTGCCGTCGGCGACATTGCCGTCGGCGGCACTGTTGCCGGCGGTCGAGCACGACACGCCGCCGAACAGCGCGACGGTCAGGGAAGCAGCGAGAAGACGCGAGTGATCGAGGGCCATCGTGTCACGCTCTGTGCTTGCGGAAGTAACGGACCTTCCGCGGCCTAGGAACTGTCTCCGACGCCGGTGATCAGGGTGCCTGGTACGGTTCGCCGGGGCGCACCGGCGAGGTATGGGGCGGGGTCTGTCACCGAAGCTGGAGCACGGGACGGCGGTTCCGGATGGGGGTGGAGCCGAAAGCGCCTGGGGGAGAAAGGGCCGACAACCTAGCCGTGCCCGCAAGCCGGTGCCAGCGGTTTTTGCGCCGGTCGCGGCCCTTTCTGGCGGCGCGCGGGGCGGCGCGAGTGCCGCTGGCAGCGTGCTGCGGATGGCCGCGGCAGCTGCGGCGGCAGATTGCCCGTCAACGTTGCCGCGGCAGCTCACTGCCGAACCGCACGTCCTCGAAGCCGGCCGCGCGAACCGCATCGAGCGTCGACGTCACATCGAGGAAGCAGCAGCCGGCCAACGGTTCGAGCACGATCGGCACCGGCCGGGAACGGCCGCTGGCGTCGGCGATCCAGGTGCTGCGGTCGGCCAGCACGCGCGCCAGTTCCTGCTGCAGCCCGTCCGCGTCGCGGACCACGCGCGGGCCGACCTCCCAGTGGCAGGCGTGGCCGAGGCGCCGGATCGGCCACGGC